>Ga0256914_1000220_pt1 | contig 55113 bp, 52 predicted proteins | sample HulkmetaG_FD_191571 | JGI IMG/M metagenome (GOLD analysis project Ga0256914, IMG submission 191571) | Hydrothermal chimney microbial communities from Main Endeavour vent field at the Juan de Fuca Ridge, Pacific Ocean - Hulk | ecosystem: Environmental > Aquatic > Marine > Hydrothermal vents ...
CAGCGCACCTTTCCTTGGGGAGGAAGTCAGGCGCTATTAGCGCTAGGTGCGCTAAGTGGCTCTGAACCCTGTTGAGTAGCCCTATAACTTCCCTCAGCAGGAACCCGTCCTTAGGCGGGTAAATGCCCAGCGCCTCCTCGAACGCCTCAACTGCCGCGATCCCGTGTGATGAATGGCAGAACCCGCAGATCCTCTTGACGGCCTCGACGACGAAGAGTGGGTTTTTACCCTTAACCAGCTTCTCGAAGCCCCTTATCGGGGCGGTCGGGATGAAGAAAGCCTTGATGATTCTCCCTTCCTCGCTGATTGCTACGAACTCCGCCTCCCCCGCTATTCGAGGGAGCTCTATCGCTAGTTCGCGGGCTGCCACTTACATCACCTACCATTATTACTTTGGTTGAACTTAATTTAAACCTGTTTATACCTGATCCTTTAAGCATAAGCACAGTTAAGCAAGCCTCTTTAAACCTCGGCTGAAGAGGAGTACGGGCGCTACGGTGAGCAACGTGAAGCAAGAGATCACTGAGTTAGTGTGCGGCGATTCCGTCCTCATTGCTTGCGTAGGTACGGAGTTACGGAGTGATGATAGGGCAGGGCTCGAGGTTTGCCGCAGGCTCAAGAAACTCGGGGTTCGTGGGCATGCGCGCATGATTGAGTGTGAGTTCGGGCTTGAGACCTGTGTTGATAGGATCGTCGAGGAGCGGCCCAAGCGATTAGTGGTGGTTGACGCTGTCCTAACGACTGAGGGTAGTGAGGCTGGTGAGGTCGTCATCGCTAGGCTTGAGGACGTTGTTGAGGGCTTCCTCGCCACAACGCATAGCGTGCCGTTGAGCATGATGGTTAAGTATCTGCGCGCGCTCGGGTGTTGTGAGGAGGTGTACGTGCTCGGCGTCGTCGCGAAGAACCTTGACTTCGGTGAGGAACTAAGCCCTGAGGTGATAGAGGGGGTCGAAAAAATAGTTAATGCCATCGCGGAAGCGCTAAGCTCCTGCAGCAAGGACGGGGTAAGCTGATAGGAACATCGCCGCTAGTAACGCTATCACCGCGGGAATTAACGAGTACTTCATGATGACCGCGACGCCCTGCTCTATCCTGAACCTGCCGAAGGACGCCTTAATTATCGATACTACCGTCACTACCGCAACATACTTAACTATCATTAGGATCACGCCAAGCACCGATAGGTGCGGGAACGGGTAGGGCCCTCCGAGGAAGAAGTACGTTATCAGTAGCGCCGAGACCGCGATGTCGGCATCATGTATTAAGTTGTTCAGCGCGAGTATCTGGCCCGAGAACTCCGTCATGTGCCCCGCTATTAGCTCCTGCTCGGCCTCAGGTATGTTGAACGGGTTCGCCATGGCCTTAGCCTGCGTCGCCACGGCGGCCGCGCTGAGCGCTATGATCATCACGACAGCCGTCACCGGGTTGAGCCATAGCTTCCAGGAGTATTGGGCCGTGAAGAGCACGGAGTACGGGAGTGGGGTCCCCACGACGCTCGTCGTTAATGCTACAGGCACTAGTATGGCTGCGAAGAACGCTGGCTCGCATACGGCGTAGAGTGTTAGGAACCTCGACACGCCAGCGCCGGTGAAGGGGTTGGGGAAGGACATCCCCATTACCGCGACTGCGAAGGGGACCCACACGCAGCAAATGTATGAGAGCACTATGATGTCGTAGCTCGCCGCGAGCCTTACGGGGGATATGGGGAGCATCAGTAGCGTAGCTGATAACGCACCGATCGCGGCGAACGCGAATGCCTTGGCGAGGCCCGGGGTAGAGAATTTCTGCCTTATCTCCTCCTTCACGCTCATTAACTTAATGAAGTCCGCGAAGGGCTGTAGCACTCCCGCCGGGCCGACGTACGATGGCCCCATCCTTGCTTGAGCCCTAGCAACTATCTTTCTCTCCCACCACTCGGTAAGCATTGATAGAACGAACAGGAATAGTAGGCCAGGGAACACAAGCACGGCGATTACCAGTAACGCCACCGTTACCGCGTCCATCATTTCACGGCCACCCCCAAATAAGCGCGTATATAGACACTATGAGGGCTAACGCTCCGGCGAGGCCCAACCAACCAGCCATGAACGCTGCCCAATCGCTCAGCTTCCCCGTATGCATGTAGTCCTTCAGGAACACGTACAGCCTCCTGAAATACCCCAGTATGAAGCCCCAGAAGAGGGACGGTGAAGGCGCCTCAGACCTCCTCACTATCTCCGGGCCCTCACCACTTAGGTAGGGTTCCTCCGCCTGTCCTCCTCGTTTACCGTACTTAGGCCTTAGCGCTAGGTATGTTAGGGCAGCTACTAGGGCGGCCAACCCCATTAACGCGAGGAGGACTAGGGTTTCGAGCGGGGTTCCGACTATTATTACTTCTGCCATCACGCATCACCTCATGGCGGGGATAGGTAAGTTAGTGTTTTTAGGAAGGCTTGGATGTAGCTGAGCACTCCTTTACTCATGAGTGAATTAGCTACGGTTGTGGAGAGCACGTGCGTTAAGTAGGGTGCCGCAATACCTAACCCAACACATACTACCGCTAGGAAGAGCACTACCGCTGTAGGTAGGGTTAATCCGGCAACCTTCTTGAACTCCTTCGCTGGCGGCCTGAACCACACTGAGTACATTGCCTTCGCGTAGCCGAGCACCGATATTGCTGAGATCACTACGACTAGTACCGCCACTATCGGCATTCCTGCCTCCATGAAGGCCGTGTATAGGAGGAACTTGCTGAAGAACCCTCCGAGGGGCGGTAACCCCATGAGCTGAAGGAAACCTATGAAGAACGCGGCCGTAGCTAGGGGTGCTTTCCTCCCTGAACCCGCTAGACCGTCCAGCTTCCTGGTCCCGGCAATACCTATGAATATACCTGCGGCCATGAAGAGGAGGGCCTTACCGACGCTGTGATTTATTAGGTGGTAGAGTGATGCTGTAAGCGCGTCCTGCGTAGCTACTGCTGGCACCGTGGAGAACCCTAGGGAGAGCCCCATGAACACTAACCCTATGTGGCTGACCGTGCTGTACGCCAGTAACCTCTTGATGTCCTCCTGAACCATCATCATTAACGCGCCGACCAGCCCCGACACTATACCCAGGATTAAGAGTGCCCATAGGATCACGTCCCTGAACGGGTACTTAGCCACGGTCAATACGGAGTTGGGGCCGAACATCGTGTAGAGGAACCTCATCACCGCATACGCACCTATGTTCACCACGAGGCCCGAGAGGGCGGCGGACACGGGCGTCGGTGCCTCCGGGTGAGCATCAGGTAACCAGAAGTGGTTGGGGAATAGCGCTGACTTGTACGTGAATACCCACAGCGATAGCGCGACAGCTAATGCGGCAGCAACGGCTATGTTCCCGTAATACCCTCCGCTGAAGGGCGTTGCGATAGCCATTACCCTCGCCTTAATAGCGAGGTCAGCCATGTTCAGCGTGCCGTAGGATCCGTAAATGAAGACTAGGGCGATGAAGTAGACGGTAGTTGCTGCCGCACCTATGATGCCGTACTTAACCGCCGCCTCCACAGCCTCTGCGCGTCCCCTGTGGAAGCCCACGAGCCCGTACGCGCTTATGGAGAGCACCTCAAGCATTACGAATAGGTTGAAGGCGTCCCCAGTGTATATGCACCCTATTAGCCCTGCTTCAAGCCCTAGGAGGAGCGTGTAGTAGTAAGGTATCCCGGTCTCCTTATCCATATACCAGCAACTGTATATTGCTATGAGAAGCATCACCCACGCCGTGAGGGCTCCGAGGACAGCCCCTAACGCGTCCACCTCGTAAGAAATGCCCAGCGGAGGTGGCCACCCTCCGAACGCGTATAGTTGAGGCCCTCCCCTCCACACCACGATTAAGTTATACGTCGCGGCCGCCGCGACCAACGCAGTTACCGCCACTGCGTAGGCGTGGAAGAACGCCTTCCTCTTTATGAACATTCCTAGGAGGGGAAGTATGAATGCAAGTACCACCAAGATCGGTGCGAGCGCCCCTACCGTCAGGATGCCTGCCTCCACCACATCACCACCCCCTAATCGAAGATCCTCTTAGCGAACCTCTCAAAAACCTCCGAGATTTCCTTCCTGGTCTTCTCGGCCTCTAGGGCCTTCACGTTAATCCAGTGCACGTAAAACACCTTCTTCTCAGCGTCCAGGTCGACGACGACCGTGCCGGGCGTGTTGGTTATTGAGTTAGCTATGGTGGTCATGGCGTAATCGCTTTCAACGTAGTAGGGAACCCTAACGATTCCTGGGTTTATGGGCATGGACGGCCTAACTATCCTTGACATCACGTCTAAGTGGGCCTTAACCTCATCGATGAAGAAGTACCTGAAGGCATACACTATTAGCCACCCTAGCCTCTGAACCTGCAGTAGCTTCCTCGGGTTACTCACCATGAGGTTAGCCACGAGTAAGCCGACAATTACCGCCACTATTGATGCGGTGACTAGGTCGTATAGGCTTACGGAGCCGCTGAAGATTATGTAGGTTATGAATGCAAGGATCGCTGGACCAACCGCCTTAACTAGCCTGCCAGCCACTCCTCATCACCCCTTCAGCTTAGCTATCTTCCTAACATCGGTGGTTCCGTGCAACCTGTACACCTGGATCGTTAGGAACACTAAGAACACCGTAACCGCTAACCCTATGACCACCGCCGTCAGTACTAGGGCTTGGGGTAGGGGATCCACTGCGAGGCTAGAGAACTTACTTAAGTCCGCCGCGGTAGGCTTCCAGGTCGTTAGTACGGGCGGTATCGGCGGCCTGTTGGGGGCTACCCACGCCCTGTAACCTACGACTATCGCTAGGACATTAGCGGTGTCGCCTAGGATCGTTAGGGCTATGATCTTCTTCACTAGGCTCGGACGCCAGAATATCCCGTAAAGCGATATGCCTAGGTTCATTATTAGGCTGAAAACCAGTACCGAGAATAGGAACGCGTTCACGTCAATCATGCTCCTCACCTCCCTCCAAGACCTTCCTAACGCTTTCCTCCGGCACGGAGAGCAGGAGGAAGACTATGGTGAAGCCGGCCGCAACAGCTAGGAATTCGAATATGTTGAAGAGCAGGAGCGTCCCGCCCATGGGAACCCCAAGGATGTGCGATGGTAAGCCTATCGGGGCGGCTTCCTTAGGTTGGTTCTGGAACACGTACGCTGCCTTACCAAGTATTAAGCCAGCGACGATGACGGCGAAGGACGTGACGCCTATGCCGAGTAAGCCCAGGGTTCTTAGGGTGAGCATCGATTTCTTCCTGATTCCCGAGCCCACGGCGAAGTAGAGTGAGAATATTACTATGATGACTAGGGGAGCTACCGCGGCGGTCGCGCCTCCCTGGAATCCTCCGCCAGGTGTTAGCTGGCCGTGCAGGGCTATCGAGGCCGATGCCGCGAGGATTATCGCGACCGTTATCTTAGTGACTGTCTTGACTATCGCTGACATTCCGTACTTGCTGAGGTTCATGGACTCAGGAACCCTTATGTCAATACCCCTCATTAACGCCATACTCGCTATTATGGCTAGGAAGAACACTGAGGTCTCGAAGAGTGTGTCCAAGCCTCTGTAGTCCCACACTATCGCCGTAACCGCTTCCGGGGCCGAGACGGTGAACTTAGGCATGAACGGGTTGTACGTCGTCTTAAGGTACCAGTACGCTAGGTTCCTCACTGCCGGGAAGGGGAGGGCGTAGCCGAGCCCGCCGGCCGAGACCGCTAGAGCTAGCGCTAGGGTCGATACGATCATTGCCGCGAGTACCGCGTACTTATATGCCCTCCTCACTCCTCCTCACCCCCTTCGAAGCGTTCCGTCTTCTTTATGAGGAAAAGTATGACTGCCGGGTAAAGCCCGACAGCGACCGGCACGTACACTAGGAGGATGTCGGGTGCCATGAGTATGTAGAACATGAATGCGTACGCTGTGCTCTGGACGGCCGAGAAAAGCACGGCCTTGAGTAGGTCCCTCTCCATCACCGCCATGAACGTAGCTACCATAGAGATCAAGCCGAGGGCGGCGAGGACCCCGAAGACCAGTGTTTCAGGGCTTATCACGGCTCACCACCCTCCTTAACCTCAGCATCACCTCCCTCCCCGCCTCCTTCCTCAGGCGGGGGTGCGCGGGAGTCCTCCTCTAGGTGATCCACGACCTTAGGCTGAACTACTGCCGCCTTAGACCTGTGCGCCGCCCTCGCCAGGGCGTGGCTACCTGCTGGACCTAGGATGAGTATCAGTACGGCAGTAATGACGGCGCCGCCAGCCATGAACCACCTATATTTACCTAGGAAGTCAGCGCCAGCCGCAACGAGCGCAGCACCTATTAAGGGGACGAAGGCGCCCCATATCGTCCCTATGGTCGCAGCATGCAGCCTCACGTAGAAGTTAGGGAACCTAAGCAGGCCTATGGCTGCTATTAAGTCGCTTATTACTCCCACAGCTATCATTATTTCCCCGATTATTACGAGGACCCAGTCCAGCCCTGCAGGTAGTGCCATCTCACTCACCCATCTCCTTCGACTCGAGGTATTTGGCTACATAGATGTCCAGGGCGTAGACCCAGAGCGCGAGCACTATCGCGGTGGGTATTAGGATCGGTGACCTGAAGAAAATCGCGAGGACAACGAGGAACGCGGCTAAGTCGTATGTCATGGCGTCAATAGCCAACACCGTGTCAGGTATTGTGGGGCCCTTAAGCGCCCTGACCGCATACAGTGTGAAGGCAGCCATGTATATCGGGAGCGTAATGAGGATGAACGTGATTACCTCGGACTCACTCACCGTCACCGCTCACTCACCCCTCCCCCTCACCTTGACTAGGTTCTTGGCTCACCTTCTTAAGCGTTGAGAGGGAAAGCTCCCTCGAATTCACCGGGGCGTCGGATGCGAGGCGGTACTCATTAGTTACTATGTATGCCTTAGTGGGGCATACCGTTACGCATCTGTAGCAGTAGATGCACTTGAAGTAGTCGACGACCGGGTAAATCTTCCTTGCGTTTCTCTTCGGGACCTCGTACCCCTCAGGTATCTTCTCCATCCTAATAGCTTTCGGCGGGCATTCAATCATGCATAATGAGCACCCGATACATTTGCTGAGGTCAGCGTACTGCCTCCCCCTAGCGTCGGGCTCAACGGGGGTCTCCTCTCTAGGGTACTGGATCGTTGCTGGCTTACTGAAGATCAGCTTAACAACTTCCTTCAGTAAGGGGATCTTACCCATCACGCCTCACCCCCTGGCTAAGTCGCGCATGCTTACCTTCTTCCTAGTGCCTCTGCGCAGGTCAATCACCGTGACCCTCTCCATGCATGATATGCATGGGTCGTAACTCGCTAGGATTGTCGGGACGTCAGCTATCGTGTGGCCCACGTAGAATGGTACCGTGTTTATTATGTTGTTGTAGGAAGGCGTCCTTATCTTGACCCTGTACGGGTTTACGCCTCCCTTACTCATAACGTAGTACGTTAACTCCCCTCGAGGTGCTTCAACCGTCGTGAAGGCCTCACCCTCTGGGAATCTCCTCGGGAGCCTGCGCTCGTCCGGTACCGCCTCACCCTCAGGTAGGTGGTTGAGTATGTACCTGCAAATCTCCAGCGAGACCTGCATCTCCTCAAACCTAACGAGTGACCTAGCCCAGCAGTCCCCTTCCTTCCTAGTAACTATCCTGAAGGGCACTTCGGCATAGGCGTCGTAGGCGTCGTGGTACCTGGAGTCCGTCGCTACTCCCGAGGCCCTAGCCACGGGCCCCAGTAAGCCATGACTGGTTACCTGGACGGGCGTTAGCCTCCCTACGTCAACTAGCCTCTTGTTGAGCGTGACGTCCTCCTCAAAGACCCTCCAGTAGTACCTTATCCGCGGCTCTACCTTGGTCAGTATTTTCTTGAGCTTATCTATCTTCTCAGAATTAAGATCCCTTCTCACACCACCCACCATGATGTAGTCGGCGAGGACCCTGTTTCCAGTCACTATTTCCTTTGCCTTCATTATGAGTTCCCTGTCCCTCATCATGTGCATGAATAGTGTGTCGAACCCCACGATCTCCGCAGTGACTGCCAGTACGAGCATGTGGCTGTGGAGCCTCTCTAGCTCCATGGCGAGGGTTCTTAAGTACTTGGCACGGGGCGGGGGTTCCTTGTCTAGTATGTGTTCCAGCGCCCTAACGTAGCAATCAGCATGAACAGCGTTGCATATTCCGCAGACCCTGCCACAAAGGAATATGTCTTGGTAGAAGGACTTCTTCTCAGCGAGCTTCTCTATGCCCCTGTGGTTATACCCGGTGTATGCCTCTGCCTTAACTACGTATTCGCCCTCAGCGTAGACCTTAATGAGTATCGGTTCGTGAACCGCCGGGTGTTGCGGGCCCACCGGAATCTCGACGGTCATGGGTATCTCTACTACCTTATCTACCTTACTTACCTCCTCCGTCACTACCTCACACCCCCGCGTCCTTCCTTAAGGGGAACACGCCCTTCTCAGCCACTTCCTCCGGCACGAAGAACGCTCTCCTTAAATGCGGGTTACCCTCGAAGACAACCCCCAGTAAGTCGTAGGCCTCACACTCACCCGGTAGCGCGGCGGGCGCTTCCTTGAGGAGGGACTCTATCCTTGGGTCGTCGCGCGGGACGTGAGTCCTTAGGACGACGTACTGATTTTTCTCAAGGACGTTGACGTAGTAGTCGATCCTTATCTTTCCCTCGTCCTTGAGATCCGTTGCCACGAGCGTCGAGAAGTAAAGGCCTACCTCACCGTACCTTGCCTTCAGGGCCGCGTACGCCTTAACCACGTCGCTAGGCTCTAGCAACGCCACTACCCTGCCCGGCTTCATTATCGTCACTCCTTTAAGAAGATTCTCGATGGGTTTCAGCACGTCAGGTATTTCCAGTGGATCAGAACTCATGCCTTTGCCACCTCCTCAGCCCTCCTCTTCGGGGCCTCGCCCTTCTGGAGCTTCTCGAGGAGCTTCAGTATAGCGTGAAGTATTGCTTCGGGTCTGGGCGGGCATCCCGGGACGTACATGTCAACCGGGATGACTTTGTCCACACCACTGACCATCGCGTAGCTACCTGAGAAAACACCGCCTGAGCACCCGCAGGCACCCACAGCGATGACGAACTTCGGTTCCGGCATCTGCTCGTATAGCCTCTTCAGCCGTGCGGCTGCCTTCTTTGTTACGCCGCCAGTAACGACTAGTATGTCACCGTGCCTTATTGAAGGAGCTAACTTAACGCCAAAGCGCTCTGGGTCGTAGAGCGGCGTGATGGCTGCCAGCACCTCTATATCGCAACCATTACATGCCCCAGTGTTGAAGTGAACTAGCCACGGCGAGTACCTTACTATCTTAACTCTAGTCATCCCTCATCAAGACCTCCGTGCCAAGCACACTATAAACACAGTAAAATAAATCTGACTAATCGCGTGGCTCAGCAGTTATTAAGGAGTTGAACACGTGCACGTTATTTAATGTATTATTACATTATAATCATTTAAACAACCTCGTAGCGTTATGAAATAGTTTCAAATCTCTTGGTTAAACAGAAACCTATTTGAAGGAAAATCTTGAAACTAATTCAGGTGATATGGCTTGACTTCAGGCGGTCGAGCATATCGCTTGACGATGGTTGCTTTAATGTGTGCCGTGACGGCCGTCATGGCGCAGGTACGCTTTAGTGTCGGGCCTGTCCCGTATACCATGCAGAACGTTGGCGTTATCCTCTCGGGCCTCCTCCTACCTCCTGCTTACGCGGCCGGTGCGATGCTCCTCTACTTACTGCTAATAGCGCTTGGCTTACCGTTAGCTGCGGGGTTCTCGGGCGGGCCCTCAGTGATCCTAGGGTACTGCGGCGGGTACTTGGTGGGTTTCGTCATCTCCGCCTTCCTGATGTCTCTGCTGAGTAGGGCCTACCTTAGATGGAGGGGTATCGAGTTAAGCGAGGTTAGAGGCAAGGACTTCGTGGCGTTGCTGGCGCTCTCGCTCGTGGCTATCCTGCCTACCTATGTCTTAGGCTTTATTGTTTTCTCGCTCTACGCGTTACCGGGCTCAGCGCTTTATGGGTGGTCAGTGAAGGTTTCGTCGTGGCTGGGTCTTGGAGCCCGCGGCCTTACCGCTCTATTCATCGCGTCGGTGCTGATATTTGTCCCTCAGGACCTGTTCATGGATCACGTGATTGCGCTCGTGGTAGCGAGGGGTGTTGCAGGGCTACTTAAGTCTAAGGGGGTGGGTCTTGCCTGAGCGTGCCGTCGTTGCTGAGGATCTTTCCGTGAGCGTTAATGGTCATGAGGTTCTTTCTGGGATTAACGTCACCGTACCGGAGGGTTCTATCCTCCTGCTCAGCGGGCCCTCCGGTTCGGGGAAGACCACGCTACTTAAGGTCGTGGCTGGTTTAATACCTGAGCTTTACCCTAGGTATGTTGTCTCGGGTAACGTAAGTGTTTTCGGTCTTGAGCCGTGTCAAGCACTTAGGGAGGGGTTAGTTGCTTACGTCCCTCAGGACCCGTCGTCTTACTTCCTTAACGCGTCCGTGGCGGCTGAGTTGCTTTACGCGGGCGTCAGCACCGCAGCGGTCGATATACCGGTAAATAAGTTAATGCACGAGTTGTCCGACGGGCAACTCTATAAGTTACTATTGATTGTTGCCGCCTCCTCGGGTGCTAAGCTACTCTTGCTTGATGAACCAACGTCGCACATCGATCCCTGGACCCTACCCCCGATCATGGGCATGCTTAAGGAGTTCTGCGTTCACGGCGGCTCAGTAATCCTAGTTGACCATAGGGTGGAGGTGGTGAGGGACTTCGTTGACGCGCACGTGACGCTTAAGGGTATGGAGTGGAGCTTCCCTAGATCAGGGACGAGGAAAGAAGGTATGCGGCGTGACCCAACAAACGACGCGCGTGTTGCTGTATCGCTACATGACGTGTGGGTTTCCTTGGCTGGGCTTAACATCCTTAAGGGCATCACGTTCGAGGTGAGGCGGGGTTCCGCGTTCTCCATTATAGGGAGGAATGGTGCTGGGAAAACTACCTTGCTTAGAGTTGTTTCGGGGTTGCTGAGACCCGACCGCGGTGTTGTGCGGGTTTCCGGTAGGGTGTTCTACGTTCCGCAGGTTCCCGTGCGTTGGTTTTCCTCCGACACGGTGGAGGGTGAGGTTGAGTTATTTGCCCGCGTGTGGGGTTTCCGTAGCTCAGTTGATGAGGTTATTGAGGCCTTCCGTCTTGAGGGAGTCAGGGATAGGCACCCGTTCACGTTGAGTGTGGGTGAGTCCCGTAGGCTTGCCTTAGCCCTTGCTTACGTGTCTTCGGCTAATGTTGTCGTTCTCGATGAGCCCGGCTTGGGGCTTGACCCCGGTGCTAGGGAATCGCTGGTCGATTGCCTGTCCGTGATGATGAGCGAGGGAACCGCCGTCCTTACGGCTGGTCATGACTTAGCCTTGGCTAAGTCGCTTGGTGACGTGTGCTTGCTTGAGGGTGGGGTGCTGAGGTGTTGAGCTTCCTTGCACGCTTGATGAGGGTCTCGTCCCTAGTGGTTGCTCCGGGCTACTCACGTGTACGCGGCGTCCCTGCTTACGTGACGCTGTCACTCTTGGTTGTGACGTCTCTCGCGCTGATGGTTACGCCGCCGCAACTGCTGGTTTCCTTGCTTGCGATGCTCTGTGTGCTGGCGTTATGGGTCAGGGGATTGAGGGTGCTGGCCGCCACCGCATTACTGTTCATTACGTTCGTGGCGCCCTTCATCGCCTTATCGGTCGGAGCCCAGTTAATTGTCGGTTCCTTCTCCCTTACCACCACGCTTACAGGGGTTGCTAGGATGGCGGGCCTGACGTTGCTAGGTTCCGTGGTCTTCGGCCTCATAAATATTCACGAATTAGCCTTGTTGCTGAGGAGGCTTTCACCTGGCTTAGCGGTGTCTACCGCCCTCGCAATTAAGTTCTTTTACTTAGCCTCCGTTAACCTGAGTCTGTTAGCTGAGGTCTACTCAGTCAACCTGCGTGCTGAGGGTTTCAGGGGGAGGGCCCGGCGGTTAACGGCGCTTAGTAGGGCCCTCACCTACGTGTGCACGGTGTCGGCGCTTGAGTCTATGGAGGCGCTTTATACGCGTCCTAACGTACTCTTAGGTGGTGTGCGTAGTGAGGAGGGAGGGCGTGGAGAGGGCGGTGCTCGCCCTACTGCTTAGGGCTGGCGGGGACTTCGTCAGCGGTGCTGAGATCGCTAACGCGGTAGGTGTTTCGAGACCCACGATCCATAGGGTCGTGGAGGAACTTAGGGGTCGCGGGTACTTGATAGAGTCCCATCCTCGTAGGGGGTATAGGCTCGTCCTCGAGGATGATTTAAGCACCGCTAATTACTACATTAAGTCCCTAGTTACTGACACGCCGATACGTTACTCGGTGCATTACGTTGAGAAGTGCCGCTCAACCCAAGACGTCGCTGAGGCGTTGGCAAGGGAAGGCGCTGGCGAGGGGTTAGTGGTTGTTGCTGAGGAGATGAGTGGCGGTAGGGGTAGGCTAGGAAGGAAGTGGGTAGCTGGTAAGGGAGGCCTATGGTTCACGATCCTACTTAAGCCACCTACAGTGGAGGGTCTCCAGCTAATCAGCTTGGGTGCGGGGGTCGCGGTGGCTGAGGCCTTAAGGGAGCTTCACGGAGTTGAGGCCACGCTTAAGTGGCCTAACGACGTGCTGGTTGACGACAAGAAGCTTTGCGGGATCCTCGTAGAGGGGAGGATGGAGGCTGACAGGGTTCACTACGTGCTCGTGGGCGTGGGGATTAACGTGAATAACGACATCCCCGAGGAACTGAGGGACACCGCCGTCTCACTTAAGGAGTTACTCGGGGTCCTCGTCCCTAGGGTTCCCTTGCTGGCCGCCACACTGGTTAAGTTCGCTGGGATCTACGCCCTACTAAGACAAGGTAGGCACGGGGAGGTACTTCTAAGATGGAAGAAACTCTCGTCAACGCTGGGCAGGAACATTAGGGTCATTACGCATGACGAGGTTATTGAGGGGAAAGCCATTGACGTAGGCATTGACGGGTCCTTAGTGGTTGAGGTACGTGGAACCTTAAGGAAGGTTTACGCTGGTGACGTGATCCACTTAAGGTGAATGTACTTTAAACATTGTTCACCTCTAAAGTATCGGTAATCACGGATGACGTTCCGCACCCTCGTAGGGTCTGCGGTGCTAGTGCTCATACTTGCTTCAGCCACGTTCCCAGCACCCTCACTCGCGGAGAGGACAACGCCCTTCAGCGGTGACGCGCTAGTAACGTACATCCCAGTGGCCTACACGGGGTTCATGCATGGCTTGATATACTACGGCCCGCTAAGAGACTGGGTTGGACTAAGCACGTTAAGTCTAAGCTTCACCGTAGTTGACGGAAACGAAGTAAGTACCTCGGAGGGACGGCTCATCATACATGAATTGCTACAAGAAGGTGTACAGGTATACGCGTACTTAAGCGAGGGAGGCAAGGCGTTGGGGTTAGGTTCCAGCTTCAAGCATGCTGTAGTGGATGAGGCTTTAGCTGGTGGAGACTTAAACGTACTCACAGGTAAGTGGGTTGACCGCATGAAATCAGTTATTGCTAGTTATTACGGGAAGGTTACTGGGGTATTCCTTGACGAGTGCGACCCATCATACTTCGGTGTTGAGAACCCCGACAACCCCTACGTAAGGGCCTTCAGCCAGGGCCTTAAGGAGATTGTGAACTACGCGCACTCCCTCGGGCTTAAGGTATTCGTGAACGGCGTCAGGGCTTACGCGGCGTACGGAGACCTCTACCTGTGGGAGGGTTTCTGCTCCGACTTCAGGAACCTAAGTGACGGCTCCATAACTTACGCATACGTTACCGATTTCTTCAAGACCCATGAAGGGGACAGCAACCCATATTCCTGGGTTAACGACTACTCCAAATACGAGTACTTAAGGAGTCACGGCCTCCTCAACAGGACAATAGCGCTCAGTTACGGTTCCCCTCACGACTACGGCAGAATGCGGGCGTGTTACTACGCGGCTAGGATACTGGGGTTGAGGGGTTTCGCCTACGGGCCTTGGGATAATTACGCAGGCGACCCGGAAGTGAATACCTTATTCATATACCCGCTCGGTGCCCCGCTGTGCCCGCCAAGCATCAACTCGTCAAGCGGGTTAGTGGCTAGGGAATTCATGGATGGCGCGGTAAGCGTTAACCTTACGTCCGGCTCGGTAGTACTCGAGGAACTAACCTACGCCTTACCCAAGCACGTAGTTCCCGACGGTTCCCTGGCTGAGTGGGAGGGGAGCCTGCTCAAGGTAACGCACACCGCAACCACGCCCTCCGGCGACATAGTTAATGTGGGGGCGCGCTTCGATGATGCGAACCTATATATCGCCGTCAGGTTCAAGGAACCGCATGACGATCCTTTCGGCATCTTCATTGACCTCGGTCCCGGCACCAGTAACGGGTACCGCTTTATGGATATTGGGGCGGACCTCTACGTTGAGGCGTACCCCTCAACCAGCGAGGTTATTGGTCAGTACTACATTGGCAGCGGTGACGAGTGGTTGTGGAGTAAGGAAGTCTTCGTGACACGCTTAGGTGATTCAGGCAACACTAGCTTCGAGGTCGTCATCCCTAGGTACGCGTTGCAGGGCTCAAGCATTGTTAAGTTATACGTCGTGTCGTACAGCAGGCGCTTCAGTGTTGAGGATGTTGAACCCTATGATGCGCCGTTAACGATTACAGTTAAGGACGGTGTCCACAGCCTTTACTACTTAACCAAGTACTTCATGGTTAACTACTCTTCCCCACTGAAAGTCGTTGCCCTATGCGGTAGCTCCACCTATGCGGGATTTCCGGCCCTAGAGCTTAAGGTCGAAGGTTCCGCTAGGGAGGTGTTAGTGCTCCGCCTTAGGGAGGAACCCTCACTAATTATTCTGTCGTCACCCCACGCGATTCTCTGCGCACGTGCGATGCGTTGCAGGGCCGGGCTGACTTACCGCGGGGCGCTCTGGGTTAGTGTGGTGGGTGACGACATCAAGGAATATCGTGTGTTGATCCCTGAGGCATTAGGCCTGCTTAAGGTATACCTAGTGATGGGGCCCCTTACATGGTGCGCTTGCGCTTGGGTAACGCATAGCCCCACCCACTTACTCCCGACTTAGGCATCTGCAAACCTTACAGTGGCTACGGTCTGACCTAAGGCTATCCCCCCATCACCTGCTGGAGCCTTAGTTGGGAGGAGTACCTTAGTGGTAGGTGATGTCGACTCCACGGCTTTCTTCAGGCCACGCACTATGAAGTCATTAACCATCGCGCCTCCGCCCAGGACGATCGTGCCTAACCCGAACTCCCTAAGGATTCCCGTAGCTACCCTACCTAGAGCTAGTCCTAGCCCTTCCTGAATGGATCTGGCGGCGTCACGCGGCGTGACCTCCTTCCTCACATGGACTAACTCGTATGTCTCCATCAGCGCATCAGCGACGTTAATCACCTTTACTCCGCCCGCTTCCTCCACGGCAAAGGAGTTAATTATGCGTGGGTCACTCGCCGCCCCCCTAGCGAAGGACTCAAGCTTGATGGCGGGCTCGCCTTCGTAAGTCCTCCTCAAGCAAACACCTAGGAGTGATGAGGCGGCATCCAAGAACCTCCCTACGGACGATGACCACGCCATGTTGCCTGACTTGATTGAGGAGGCAAGCATCCTTACCTCAACCTCACCCAGCCTCAGCCCGTTGATCGCTCCGGAGACCCTCAGCACCTTGAGCGCTTCGTCAACCCCGTACTTATGGGCTAGGGTTGTGAAGAGGTACCTGGCAGGGAACTCCACCGTTACGTCCCCTCCGACTAGGGGTAGGTACTCGAGGTGCGCTACTCTCTCGTAGCTTAAGTCTTCGTGAATAACGAAGACCTCACCACCCCACACCGCGCCGTCATCACCGTATCCCACACCATCAGCTATGACTGCCACGACACCCTTACCAAGCAACCCATGTTCAGCCATCGTGGCTAGTGCGTGGGCGTAGTGATGTTGAACCTCAATTACGCGCCACGTTCCCCACTCCCTGGCACAGGTCAGCCCTAAGGATCTGGACACGTATGACGGGTGCTTATCAACCACGACCGCGGCGTCCCGCACGTTGATGCGGTAGTTACGGATTAAGTAATCAATAAACTTAACTAGATCCTGAGCCGTGTCTAGGTCACTTAAGTCGCCAACGTATTGCGTGGGGATCACCTTGTCCTCAAACCCCACGGCCCCCGCACCCTGCAGGTCGGCGCCGAAAGCGATCACGTCCCTAGGCAGCTTATGGCGTATCTTAATCCAGGTTGGGGCGTAACCTCTGGACCTCCTGAGCATAACGGGCGTTCCGTCCGTGAATCTTAGGACTGAATCGTCAACCCTATTCACTATGACTCTATCGTGGTGTAGGAAGTAATCAACGAAACTTGAGAGAACCTTCCTAGCGCATTCCTCGTCAGTGCACATAGGCTTCCCGTGAGGATTACCGCTCGTCATTATGAGGAACTTATCCCTAGTTTCCCGTAGGAGTAGGTAGTGGAGAGCGGTATAGGGTAGGAACACGCCCTCAACGTCCAGCCCGGGGGAAACGTACTTGGACACCGGGGTGCCCTCAGCCTTAGGGAGTAACAGTATCGGGGACTGCGGTGACTTCAGAATCTCCTCAGCCTCCCTGCTTAACTTGACAAGCTTACTCAACACGCTTAGGTTAAGGCCCATGATGGCAAAGGGCTTCGTTGGTCGCCCTTTCCTCCTTCTCAGCTCGAGCACCACGTCATCGTCGCTGGCTAGCGCGGCTATGTGGTAGCCTCCGAGGCCCTTGATAGCCACTATGTTACCTTCATCCACGAGCTTAGCGGCCTCTGAGATGGGGTCTTCGACCTCGATTAACTTACCTTCACGATCCTCGAGCCAGAGCCTAGGCCCGCACTTAGGGCAGCTAATGCCCTGCGCGTGGTAACGCCTGACATTATTGATGTCCTTGTATTCCTTAAGGCATTCCTCGCAGAGGAGGAAGTCACGCATTGACGTGTTCTCCCTGTCGTACGGTGTCCTGTACATCATTGAGAATCTAGGGCCGCACCACGCACAGGAGTTGAAGGCGTACCTGAAGCGCCTGTCATTAGGGTTAAGCACTTCGGCTAGGCAGTGAGGGCATATCGCTAGGTCCGGCGGTATCATCGAACGCTTGACGACGGCGTTACCGCTCCTAAGTATTCGGAAGTCCCGTAACCCCCTAGGCTTGACCGGGGTTATCTCGATGGACTCAATTATGGCTGGAGGCGGCCTCTCCTCGATTAATCCCTTAAGGAACCTCGAGACGGGGCCTGCGTCGCCCTCCAAGTAGATCTCGACTTCGGAGCCGCCCACGTTCCTTACGTACCCGGCTACGCCAGTACTTAGGGCTAGCCTGTGGATGAAGGGGCGGAACCCGACGCCCTGAACTATGCCCTCGACCGTTACATGGAGCGCTACTCTCCCGTCGTTGCTTGCGGTCATCAGCGCCGTTCCCTGCTTTAAAGGGTAGCCGAGTTATTTGTTTTCACGTCTCCCAAGCACCACAGCTATGACGAGGGAGTTGACGTTCGTCCGCGTGGGGCCCGTGACGAGTAGGGCGTTGCCTTCCTTCAAGGCGTTGTACGCGTCGTGGTGACGCAACACCTCCTCTATATCTACGCCCTTATCCTCGAGGATTTCCGCCGTGTAGCTATCTACGAGGCCTCCGGCAGCATCGGTGGGGCCGTCAGTCCCGTCAGTGTCTACCGCAAGCAGTGCGGTGCCACGTAAGCCCTTAATCTTCCTTGACGCGGAAAGCGCTAGCTCCTGGTTCGGGCCGCCGAGGCCTGGCTCCCCGAGTATCGTTACCGTGGTTTCACCGCCAGCTATCATGGCTACCGGTGTCTTGAATGGCCTCCCTCTCCTCCAGACCTCCTCGATCACTGAGGCTATCACTAAGCCCGCATCTTTCGCTTCACCCTCAAGCGTTGTCGTGAGTACGTATGGTGTTAACCCCAGCCTAGCGGCTTCGCGGGCAGCGCTCTCACAGGCTAGGGCACCGCTACCAACTATGAAGTTATGGACGTTAGGTAGGTCCACCTTTAAGGTCTCCTCAACCTCCCCCTTAATTCCCTTCTCTATGTGCTTCCTTACTGCCTCAGGTACCTTGTCAAGTATGCCGTAAACCTTGAGCACCCTGTAAGCGTCCTCGAAGGTTGTTGGGTCCTTAACCGTAGGTCCTGAGGCTATCGCCTCCAGCGGGTCCCCGACGACGTCGGAGAGTATCAGGCCTATGAGGGTGCCCTTAACGCGTTTCGCTAGCTTCCCTCCCTTAACCTTAGATATGTGTTTCCTGACGGCGTTGATTTCGTAGATCTTGGCACCGCACTTAAGCAGTAACTCATTAGTCCTTACTTTATCCTCCAAGCTAATCCCGTCCTCGGGCATGGCGAAGATCGCTGAACCCCCTCCCGATATGAGCACTATTAGGACGTCGTTGGGCCCTACCTTCTCGGCTATGCGCACGCCCTCAGCCGCACCCTTAACGGAGTTTTCGTCAGGTATTGGGTGGCCTGCCTCAATTACCTTGAGCTTACGTAGTTCCTCACCGTACCCGTACTTCGTGACCGCCACCCCTTCAGCTATTAGGTCCCCTAGTACGTCCTCGACCGCCCTGGCCATGGGGCACGCTGCCTTACCGAACGCCACTACGTAAACCTTGCCTTCGACGCTGAATTCCTTCCCGTAAACACTGAGCTTGCCGTCCTCATAGTTTAACGCTTTCTTCACCGCAACGTAGGGGTCTGAGTCTCTTAGCGCGGCCTCCATGATCTTCAGAGCAAGCTCCTTAGCCTTGACGTCCCCGCTGGCTAGGAGTTCACCGTATTTTTCCTTAAGCGTGTCCCTGCCCAAAGTGATGATCCCTAATCATTGATTGCGGAGTACGTAAAAATAAATGGGTCCGCCGGCACGGCTGAGTGTGTATGTCACGCGGTTACTCCACGCGGTAGTAAAGCGACGTTACGTTTTAATTCTTCCATCATGTCATTATGTATGACGGGTTTATGGGGGGTTGATTCAGTGACGAACCCTGTATTCGGTAATAACGTCTTCAGTAAGGCAGTAGGTTTTAATGAGGCTCCTAAGCTCCGTAAGTTTGAGACGACGGACATAGTCCGGAGGTTAGGGGTGATCACGCCTAGGAAGGTCAAGCTTAAGAATTACCCCGTAGAGAACCCTACGGCGGTCTTCAACGCCGCAATAACGGTGGAGGGTGATAGGGCCTTCATCATTGCTAGGATAGTTATGGGGTACTTCCTTTACGTGTCCGCCATAGTCTCAATGGAGGTGCCCCTTCAGGAAATATATGATGGGTCAGTATCCCGTAAGGCTTACGAAGCGAACATAGTTCTCTACCCATCAACAAGGTATGATATTTGGGGGGCCGAGGACCCTAGGGCCTACGAGTTCGACGGGAAATTATGCATGACGTACACTGGCAGGACATCCGACTATTTCAAGCCCGTGGCCTCGTGGGAACGCACCCTTCCCGTCACCGCGGTTCTTAATGATGACGGTAGGTGGGTCAGGAAGTACGTGCACGTCATGCCAGAGTCTCTTAGGAAGCACGTCATAAGCGATAAGGACGCTTTCCTGGCGCGGCTCGACGGCGAGGCTGTGTTCCTTCATAGACCGCACATGGACGATAACTACCAGTACCTTACCGCCAGTAAGGTTAAGGAGGATGGACTAGCCCGTGAGGGCCTTGTCGAGCTTGAGGAGTACGGCACTACTTGGGTAATGCCTCACGCACCATTCGAGCTTAAGCTAGGGTGGTCAGCCCCAGTAATTAGCGTAGGGCATGATAAGGTGGTGGCCCTAGCGCACGGCGTGGATAATGACTTGGAGGTTTACCGCGCCCTAGCTATTCTCCTAAAGTACTCTAGGAGCGAGGGCTTCGTTGTTGAGGCGGTGACGCCGACGTACATAATGGAACCTAAGGATCCGTCGGAGCTATTCGGTGATAGACCATATACCATATTCCCGTGCGGTGTCTGGGTCGTTGATAGGGAGAGGGCGCTAATCACTTACGGCGCTGGAGACTACATGGTGGGGATAGGGGAGATTAACTTGAACGAGCTACTGGGCCTGCTTGATAAGGGCAGGATCTATTGATCCTGCACGTCGCTTTTTCCTCACCCTTAAAAGTTTAAGGCTAAGGGATGCGTTTCTTAGACCTTACGGTCAGCCCTTAGGCTCGATGACCACTACCTCATACTCCTTAAGGGTATCGACACTGATTACTAACCACTCGCCGTTACCACGTGTTTGGAGGGTCGAGCCGTTCTTGAGGGGTGCTAGGGCAGTGAACTTGCTTGGGTCACCAACACGCACCTTAATGGTGATGTCCTTGATCGGGATCACTTCTCGCGGTGGGTGCACGGCCGCGGAGGTGCTGTAGCCCGGTATGGGTTGCTTTGTCTTGCCTATGCCTATGGCTTGAATCCTCTGGTTGTATGTGTGGTTTAGTAGGTGTATGATTAGCCTGTCACCCTGCGTGAAGTACTCTGTGCTGACGGTCTCCGGCGCCTGCACCTTCACGGGTGCGTCAACCCTAGCCACGTACTTTACGGCGTTCAGTATTAGTCGCCTGTAGGTAGGTAGCCCGACACGCCAGTAGTGCCTGCCTAACTGCCAGGTGTAGTACGCTGTCTTCCCGTCACCATAGGTGCTGGCGGTTATTGCGGGTAGCCCTGTAGCGCCCGCTAATGCGGGCGGTGACCTCCCGAGGGTGTACTCGAAGCCCCACTCACTAGCTGGTAGCGCTACCTGCGCCACCACGTCAGCGTCGCTCTTAATTATCGTGTGCCACGCCATGTGCGGAGCCACGCGCTCCCTGGTGAAGTCGTAGCTCATATCACCCACTAGTATCGGGGTTTGAGGGATCCCCTCAAGTAAGGGGTGGTCGTGGCGTGCCTGCGTGACGTAAGTCCACGGTAATTTAAGCACGCCTCTGAACCTTGCCTTGAGTGTCTCGGCTAATCCGAACTCGTACTTCTCTATGCACCCCTCACCGCACGTACTGGTTAGGTATGTGGCGATTAGGCCGCCCCCACCCCTCACGTACTCCCTTATGGAGTTCAGGGCGTGGTTAGGTAGGCACACGGTGTTAGGTAGTATCACCACCGAGTACTTCCTTAAGACGTCAGCCACTAAGTCCCTTCCCGCTATGAAGTCTACGGGCACATGCTCGTGCTTTAGTGCGTGGTAGAAGCCCCTTATCTCGTCAACGTAGTGTTCCGGCTTGTCGCGCCCGTAGTGATCCCTAGTTACGTTGGACACGACGACCGCCGCGTAGTGGAGGGGGACGGCGCCATCCAGGTATTCCTCTATTTGCTTGTGTTCCTCGAACACCTCCTTAATCGCGTTTAGCGCCGTCCTGTCTTGAGCATAGGAGTTCGAGAATATCAGGGCCCATGGTGAGCCGCCCGCGATTATCGTTTCCCTTAGGCCCTGCCTTATGTTGAGGGGTGTTGACGGGACTACCGTCCTGTATAGGTGGAAGTAGTTCCTTGATGCCCACACGGTCTTACCTTCGCCCAGCATTGCCTTGGTCAGCTTGACCATCTCGGTTATGAAGCCCGGTGGCTGGTGATCCGCCTCGCTACACTCCGCGAAGACCGCGTCCAGGTATTCCCTGCCCTCCTCCACGACCCTGTTGGTTCTTCCTGCCCACCCTCCGGGGTGGCTGTTATACATGAACAGGGCATCAGGTTTTCTGGTTTTAACGAGCGAGTACAGCTCCCTTAGCCTCTCAATCACCACGCGGTATCTCCAATCCCATAGCTCCCTCCACCTGCTGTCCCGCCAGTCAGGCTTCTCGGGCATGTCATACCCGTATTCCTCCTTAAACCTCCTCCTGCACCACTCACAGTAGCACGAGCGTTCGTAGTCTGGCTGGTACCTGAACGAGTCAAGGAATATGCCGTCAACACCCAGCTCTAGGGCCTCCCTAACCTCCTCCTTTATGAAGTCCTTGAAGGGGCTGTTGAGGCACATCTGAGGCCATTCGGGCTCGTACCCTTCCTCGTGGTAGGGGACATGCTCCAGCAGTATGGTCTCGCCCCTGGCGTTGACTTGCGCCCAGTTAGCGTGCTTTTTGTACAGCCACCTGTTGGCCGTGTGGGCAACCATGGCCACGACCCTGACGCCTAGTTTCCTACCCTCCCTAACCGCGTCCCTGACGATATCCCCAACCATTTTCCCGTGTTCCGGGCCGACCTCCCCGCCACGGTAGAATATCCGTCCCCACCCATCACGGGCGAAGATCACTAGGACGTTGGCGCCTAGGTCGTGAGCCAGCCGCGCTAGCTCAGCACCCGTTAGTCCTTCTATGCTTGACCCGTACCTGTCCTCTATGTTGAATTGAAGAACCCTAGTCGGTTTTTGGAACCAGGGCCTTGAATCCTCATGATTCATGCAGGGCTCACCTTCCCGGTTCTTTCACGTAGCATGGATGTGGAAGTTAAAAATGGGGACTTATTTAAGTAAGGAGGCGTACCCCTCATGCAGTTCCCTCCGCTGCCTAGGTGCGGCGATCTTAGATTATGGCTTCACCCGAGTCCTTCCGGAACACGTGTAGCTTGCTTAGGTCGAACACCACCGCTAGCTTCGAGCCTATGCTGTAGTGGTGGCTTCCCGACACCTTAACCACTAAGATCTTCTCCCCAACCTTGAGGTGTATTATGGTGTCGGACCCTAGCGCCTCAACGAAGTCCACGACCCCCTCTATCTCGACGCCCTTAAGCTTGGGTGGGGCTAGGTCCTTCGGGAACATGTGCTCAGGCCTTATGCCGGCTATGACTGTCTTCCCGACGTAGTCCTTAAGCACGCTTGCTTGATCCTCTGACAGAGGTATGCTGAAGCCGGGACCCTCAAGGATTAGCTTCCCGTCCTTCTCAGCCACGGTCGCGTCGAAGAAGTTCATCTGCGGTGACCCTACGAACCCGCCTACGAAGGTGTTGGCTGGCCTCAAGTATATGTCTTCAGGCGTCCCCACCTGCATTATCTTCCCTGCGTTCATGACGGCTATCCTGTCACCCATCGTCATCGCCTCGACCTGGTCGTGCGTCACGTATATTGTGGTGACGCCTATCCTGCGCTGCAACTTCTTTAACTCACTCCTCATCTTAACCCTGAGTAGGGCGTCCAGGTTGCTTAGAGGCTCGTCCATCAGCAACACGTCCGGCTCAATAACTATCGCGCGGGCCACGGCCACCCTCTGCCTCTGCCCTCCCGAGAGCTGGTGCGGGTACCTCTCGAGTAGCGTCTCTATCTGAAGGAGTTCGGCAGCCCACTTAACCCTGCGCTGGATCTCGTCCTCGGGAACCTTCCTTATCCTTAGGGGAAAGGCTATGTTGTCTTTGACCTTCATGTGCGGCCATACGGCGTAGCTCTGGAAAACCATTGACACGTTCCTGTCCTTAGGTGGTAGGTACGTGACGTCCTTCTCGCCAAAGAACACGCGGCCCTCATCAGGCTTCTCGAGCCCCGCGATTATCCTTAGTGTGGTGGTCTTACCGCAGCCTGAGGGTCCGAGGAGCACGACGAACTCCCCGTCCCTTATCTCGAGGTCTATCCCTCTGAGGGCTACGGTCTTGCCGAACCTTTTTACGAGTCCCGTGAGTTTCACGTTGACCATGCGGACCACCTTACTTGATCGTGATTCCCCACATGGAGATCAGGTACTTACGGGCTATGAACACGAATATGAGTGCGGGGAGGATCATGATGAATGATGCAGCGAACTTAATGAAGTCTGGGGCCGCCATGGCTGAGGTCAGGATGAATGCCGGGAGCGTCCTGTTCGTTAAGGTGAGCACGGCCGCCATGAATACCTCGTTCCAAGACATTATGAAGGTGAATATGGCGGCTGCCGTCAGTCCTGGCAGAGCTAATGGTAATGTAATCCTGAAGAATGTCTGCGTCCTGTCGAGACCGAACACGAAGGCAGCCTCCTCCAGCTCTATAGGCACGCTCACGAATATGCTTGACGTTATCAGTATGACGAAGGGCAGCGACATCGTTGTGTGGGCGAGCGCGACGCCCAGTAAGGTGTCGTTAAGCCCTAACCTGATGTATAGTGTGACTAGGGGGACGGCTATGATGAGCATTGGGAACATCCTTAATCCTATTATTAATAATTTGAGGGAGTCCTTACCCTTGAACGCGAACCTAGCGAACGCGTAGCCTGCAGGCAACCCCAAAATGAAGCTGAACGCCACAGTCATACACGCCACTATCACGCTATTCATGGTTGCTTGAGCCGCACCTAGGTCAAGCAACTTCTTTATGTTGGCGAAGGTGTAGTGCAGGGGTATGACCTCCGTCGGGCTGTAGAAGTCCTTAGGCGTTGAGAATGCGTACAGTATGGACATGATTATTGGTAGGAGCACCCACGAGCACGTTATGAGGACGATGCCGGCGAAGATTATCCTGGAGATGTAGTATCTTATGGGGGGTTTCCCGCCTATAGCTTCTCCGCCGCTCATCCCGCACTCACCTCACGGATGTACTGAGCCTTGAACATCTTGATGTAGATGTAACCAATCACGACGGATATTGCCGCTATGATTAGCGCGTAGAGGGCGGCGACGCCGTAATGATAGAGCTCCGTTTGCTCGTAGTACGCCTCACCAGCCAGTACAGGGATGTCCCTACCCGCCAGCACCATCACGACTCCGAAGACCTGGAAGGCGAAGAGCGTCCTTATCAGCAAAGCTGACTGCAGGCTGGGCTTAAGCATAGGGAATATTATGTGCCTTATCTTTACCCACGTGCTAGCACCGAAAACCTCGGCCGCCTCCAAGTACTCCTTGCTAATCATCTGGAGCCCCGCGAAGATAATCACGAAGACTATGGCTGTGGCCCTCCAGACCTCAGCCAGCACTATGGCTAGGAACTCCATGGCCCTGTATTGATAGCCGAAGAAGTGTATGGGTGAGTTAATTAGTCCTGTCGCCATCAGGAACTTATTGAAGAAACCGTTAGTTGATAGCATTGAGTACCATATGAGTCCGCCTGCAACATCGCTTATCGTTAGCGGGATTATCACTATGTACAGAGCCAAGTCCCTACCTACGAAGTTACTGCTGAGCAACAGGGAGAGACCAATAGCTATCATTACCTGAATAGGTATGATAACCGCCGCCAATGCCAGCGTGTCTTTCAGCGCGTCGTAGAACATGGATTGAGGGGAATAAAGTAAGTAGTCAACGTGTGCGAGCGTGAAGTGCCCCTGCGAATCAGTAAAAGCCAGGAGCACTGCCTGCGAGAGAGGATAGCCTATGAAGAAAAGTAAGTAGGAGAGAGCAGGCGCAATGAGGAAGTAGGGAAGGAACTTCTCAACAACTGAAAAGCCTTTTCGGTTTTGGCCGCCGCTACTCAACAACTACACCCCCCTTAACCGGAGTCAGGAGGCGGTAGTGGGGCGCCCGTCTCCTTGAAGAGGTTCATCAGTTGCGGGCCTAGCTCACTCAGCACTTTCTGGATGTCCTGCCCTTGAAGCACGATCCTCTGGAACGCCGTTATGTATATGCTCTTGAAGTCGCCGCCCTTGGACCCGAGGCTCGGGATCATGGCCACGATGGCGTTCGGCGCGTTTAGCTGGGCGTTAACGCCCTCGGCAAGCACCTTGAGCGCGCCGCTCGGTATGTTCTTAGAGGCCTCCTGCACGGTCGGGAAGAACCCTGTCTTCTCCAGCACCTTAACCTGCGTGCTGGGCTGCGTCAGGTAGTCAATGAGCTTCCATGCCGCCTGCGGGTTAGGCGCATTCTTCGGTATAGCTAAGCCAGCAACAACCAATATGAAGCCCCTGCCCTTCGGACCTTGAGGCACGGGCACCACAACGAACTGATCCGGCTCCTGCTCAATAGCGTCCTTAATCCTAGCGGTGTGGTCCCACGCAATCCACACCTGACCCTTAAGTAGCGGGTCAGCCATAGCATCCCAAGTCGTGCTGGCCGGGTTCACGTACTGCCAGAGCTGCTTAAGGTACTGCCACAGCTTAACAGCGTCAGGGCTGTCGAAGTTCTTGACCTGCGCACCAGTAAAGGCTGGATACAGATACCCATGCAGGAACCTCACAAATAGACCGTGAGGACCTGCCGGGAAGCCAAGGAGCTTCTTCCCAGTCTTCTCGTAGAGGTTCTTAGCCCACGCCAGTAGGGCGTCGTAGGTCCACTTGCTCGTGCCTTTCAGCACGTCCTCCTTAGTCAGCCCAGGAGGTAGGTAATTGAAGGCCTTCTTATTGATCACCATGACGTAGGTGGCAGTCATCCATGGTATGTACGCCTGAATTCCGTGTAGCTTCGCGTAATTCATCAGAACCTGCGGGAACGTCCTGCCGGGCAGAGTGCCGAACTTGCTGAGATCCGTTAAGTAACCCTTAGATGCGAGCATGTCAAGGTCGCCGTGCAGGTCACCTATCACACTTATCGTTACTTTCCCTGCCTGCTCCTCCGACGTCACTCTGGTAATCATTTCGGAGTAGGACATGCCGACGAACTCCACATCAATTCCTGTTTTCTTCTTGAAGTCCGCTAGTAGTGTTCCCTTAACGAAGGACTGCTCCTCTGGCGGGACTAGCTGGGTTGATGCCCAGATGATCTTTGTTGGTCCTTGCTGTTGCGTGTAGTACCAATACCCTATACCTGCTGCTATAACAATGATAATTATAGCCACTATAGCCCCGGCTGCGGCCTTACTAATAGCTTTGCGAGTATTGCGCGACAATCTCATGGCGGGTACCTCTTAGGTAGAGAGTCGGGTGTTTAGTATAAATATCTTTATATTCACCATCAAAACGTCAGAGAAAGTAAACATACTTTATTCTATTAACACTTTGAGATGAAGTTAAAACTAGGTTAAAAATTATTACACATTACTTGGAAAAAATAATATTTAGAAATACACGAAAATTAAGCTATTCGAAGCATAATATTCTTTAGAAACTAATGATAAAAGTATTCATATACTCTAGCAATATTTACTGCAAGTATTTCGAGAACTTGGTAAAATAAATATACATATCTAAAGAGGTAATCCCTGCTTTATAAGGAGCCTTACCCGTTGGGAAGCGAATATTAGCCCATAATTTTACATGTAACTTACTACTATTAGAAGTAAATACTTTTGTAATGTTGATTATTTAGTTTTACTAGCCACGGTAATGTTATGAAGTCTTGTTAATCTTTCTAGGACACTATGAAAACTATGTTGATCCCTCAATGCACTCTGGCGGGACGTACTTCACAACCCATACGGTCTTGGATGCCCGATAAACTGTTAATCCTTTTCTTCGGAGGCAGTCAGCGTTCACCTTAAGAATGACTACGTCTCTCCCGTGTCTGCGTCCTGTCTCGTATGCGTCCTCTGGGCTGGCGGTTAGGTGTACCCAGATTCTCCTCCTAGGCAATATTCCCTCTCTCTTTATTCTTAGCCACGCACGCCATGTGGTTCCGTGATATAATGTCTTTACATCATGATCTACATTAAACGTTATCCTGACGTTGAGGCTGTGCCCGTATCTCGCCCTTATCTTATCTCCCTTAATTTCGAACCTTCCTTTAGGATCCAGGTACGCTACTGCGCGCACGTGGTGCTCGGTTACCCACGAGTATAGCTCTTTATTCCTCCACCTCTCGGTTATTCCCTTAACTAACTCCCTTATCGTTACCCAGCCTTCGGAGTCTAGGGTGACCCCCGCTTCGTGTGGTATGTGCCTTAGTAGGGCACTCATTAGTTTACTTAGAGCCACGCGCTGCTCGTTCCTCATTAAGGGTTCGGCACGTCCCTCACATAACTTCGGATCCGTAACGTACCTTACTTCCTTGCCTTCACTTACGCATAGGTAAACGTATCCTCCATCAACGTCTTCTGATGCCTTTGAGCCGCCCCTCTCCATGCGACTCAACCAATTACTTTATGTTAGTAACATTAAGGTTTGCTGGGAGCCCATTAGTGCTTGCCCCTCCGAGGAGTAGTGTGCCGGAGCCGAACCTTACCGCGTAGCACATCAAGTACCCGTCGCTGGTTCCGTAGCCCTTACCAACCACTGCTAGTCCGTTAGGTAACTGCATTCTACTTGCCACCCAGTTAGGTGTCGACCATCCGGGTAGGGTATTCAGTAGGTGTGGGTAGAGTTCGTTCCGGTTTACCGTGGCGCCCTCACAACCGAATTCCTCAATAAAGTACTTTAGTGATGACCTAGGGAAAATATTCTCATTAAAATGAATGTTTGGGTTTAGCTCCCATTTAATTAAAAACCTAAACTTCAGCATTAGTTTAGCCAAGCTTAATTGAGGAAATTACCTTCATCGTGCTTAGGTCAACGCTTTGTATCAGCATACTGGATATCGTATATAGGTAATTTCCTATGTAGACCGATCTAACTACGTGTGGATGCTGTATCTTTCCTGCAATGCTGAGTTTACCGCCTTCACCTATCCTCACGATGTATAGGTAGCTACTTGCCTTGCCCCCGCTATACATTCTTACGGGTATGCAGAGGTATCCTTTCGTGGGGTTTATTAAGAATGCTCTATGATCCCACAGGACTTGGGATGTGCTCCACCCACCCTCTATCTTAACGGTCGAGACCTCAGTTATGTTCTTAGGGTTGCTTACATCGTACATGGATATCTTCAAGCCTTTCACCCTGCCGTTACTGTCGGTGTCGAGCCCAACGCCTATCAAGTAGCGATCCTTGTATGGGTGTAGGTACTCGGAGAATCCAGGCATTTTCACGAACCCCACTACCTTGGGGTTCCTCGGGTTGCTTAGGTCTATTGCGAATAGCGGGTCAATCCTCCTGAACGTTACTAGGTACAGGTACTTACCCACGTACCTGGCGGCGTAGACCCTCTCGCCTGGTTCTAGTCCCTCTAACTTACCCACGACCTTGAGATTCGATGCGTTCAGCACGTACACGTTATTCACGTATTCATAGTCAGGCATTATCGCGGGGATCGTATTACCAGAATGCCCCGCTATCTTGAATCCCTTTATTATTAATGCCGTGGTCGCTATCCTGAAGTACCCGTTACGCTCGTCCATAGCGAATTGATCTAGTACTCTCCCACCAACCTTCGCGTGTGCTACCATCACCGCCGTTAATCCTTCCAGCTTGAGTCTAAAGATGTGCGTCATGATCAGCGGTTTCTTAGTGACGTTCTTCTCGAGGTACTCATAGACGCTTGCGAACATCTTAACTAGGTTGTCCTTGGAGGCGTTCCTCATGTACTCATTCAGCACGGTCCAAGCCCTAGCTAGCCTGACGTAGATTGGTAGTGACGTGTTGGTTAGCGTCTCGTTTACCCTAGTTGCTATGTCCTGCGGTAAGTTGGGAAGCACGGCGTTCCTGGTGACGTCAAGCGCTATCTCGTAGTATGACCACCAGTTTGAGATTAAATATATGGATTCCTTGCTGACGTACACCCTGCTAGGGTACGGCATGACGTACGCTTTCGCGTCAAATGACCCGTTGCTGAGGTTCAGACCCGCCACAACCACGTACCCGTTGTTGTACGGCATTACGTCCTCTATCGATACGTACCTTATCTTGCTGAGCGGCAATACCCTCCCGTTGACCGTCGGAACCACTACTGAAGGTCCTCCCTTACCCTGCCCTTCACGCCCGTAAAGCGGGATGATGAGGTCGTTGCGAACGACCGTTATTACGTACACCCTATCCCCTATCATCCTAGCGGCTAGGACTTGTCCACTTACGCTGTCCTTATATGTCAGCGTGGGCTTCTCATGATTACTTATGTTATAGACAAGGATCGTGGTGTTTCGGATGGGCTTGACTATGGGGATGTAGGGTGGCGTGATAGTCACGGTCGCCGTCCCGGTTGTGGTTACGGTGATCGAGGACGTAGCGTAGTACTTGAGTCTGTAGTACATTGAGCTACTGTTAATTATTATCAATCTGTCCTTGTTTATGAATATCCCGTCCACTATGCCCGAGACCTCTATCTTGGACACGAGCCTTAGATCCTCAGGCGGGTAAGCAAGTACTATGTAGATGGGTGTCTTCTGGATGTAGACCTCCTTCCCGTTCTCCAGCCTCTTAATGAAGGTCGTCCTTCCGACTAGGTATATGTACTTACCGTCAGTCTTCACTATGTCCGCCTCATCTACCCCAGCAACCTGAACATTCGTGTGCGAGTATTCGGGCACCGATGTAATGGTGCTTGACATGGTGCCCGCCGTTGCGGTAGTGACGACAGGCGTCACAGTCGGTGCCGGCACTTTAATCCCTGCCTGAGCCATCTCCGCGTATATTCCAGTACCGCCGAAGGCATAGTACTGCTGTACACTACTACTAATTATGTCAGCGAGTTCTTCGTAGCTCTCCACGGGTTTCACGAAGGACGCGTCGCTTATGTTGCTTGACGGTTTAATACTCACCCCCACAGGACCCGTCATGCCTGACTGCGTCGTCGAGGTGCTTGAGGTGACGGTGCCTGTCTGAGGCGGGCGTTCCTGAGTCGTGAAGGTGATTATGGTGGCAAGACCTGCGAGTACTATGAGCGCAAGTACTAGGGCTGCCGAGACCTTACCCACCCTTATCCTAAGCTCGCCGTTAATGAGTTTGCTGTTCAGTACCAATCAACTCACCAGGGTTTTAGTGGGGGCGTTTTAAAAGTACCTTAAGAGTAGAACATGTGTTCGAAATTGGTGCGATGTTCTCGAACACTGAGTTAGAATGCGGGGACGCACTCAGCTCCCGTGTCCGTGCACGCCTTCTTCACCATGTCCCTTACCGACTGGAGCCATGCCTTACTTCTCGCCTTATTAATCACGTCATTCGGGTTTAGTCCTAGGGTTCTTAGGGCTTGGTTTAGTGTCTTAAGTATCTGGGGCTTGATTCGAAGGGGATCATAGATTAGCAGTGAGCCTGTCTCTGCGGCTAGCCTAGCGATGTCCTTCACATTAGCGTAGTCGTCGTTGACTTCAGGTATTATGGGGCCTAGGAAGACCCACGTGGTTATTCCTGAGGCAGAGAGTTCCCTCAGCGCCTTAGCCCTTTCTGAGGGTGGAGGTGCTCCTGGCTCTATGACGGCGGCCACCTCATCCCTTAGAGTCGTTATCGTTAACCCCACTTCGACGCGATCCCTCCAGCGCCTCAGGATGTCGATGTCCCTAAGTACTAAGGGTGACTTTGTTTGTAGGTCGACCCTGAAGCCTGCTCGGAGCAGGATCTTCAGTGATTCCCTGCTGAGGTGCTGGGACGCTTCAATCGGTTGGTATGGGTCCGTTATGGTTGCTAAGCCAACCACGCCTGGCTTGAGGCTGCTCACGTCCTTTATTAAGGCGTCTATTAGGTTGACGCGTATCTTGACTAGTGAGCCCCACTCCCTAGCTACTTCAGCGTCCCTCACGTACGCGCGGGCGTAGCAGTAAGTGCACCCGTGTGCGCACCCTACGTAAGGGTTTAACGCGTAGTCTATGTCTGGAAGGCCTGATGGAGTTAATGCCTTAGACGTCTTGGTGAATGAGTACTTAATGAAGGAGGGCCTAGTAGTGCTTAACCGCATACTCGTCGAGCCTCCTATTCATCAGTAGCTTACTTAGTATGGCTGACCGCCTAACCCACACGTTTAGGGGTACCCTAGTTAAGTTCCTGATGCTACGCAGTAGTTCCTCTAGGCTTGAGAAGCGCTTTGGCTTGCCCCGGAACAGTGCCCGGAGGTTTTCCCTAACGTACCACACGCCTATGGGGAGGTTGAAGCCAGGGTAGATCTCCCGGTACAGCACTGCCATCCCCTTCCTACGTGCGCAGAGCATGAATTCCGCCGTGGCTAGCCTGGCGGCGTAGTAACACCCACCTATTGAGGCGTACTCGCTCCTGCCGCCAGGTCCCTCCCAATCACCTTCCAAGCTAACCGTGCTTCCGCTAGGGTTCCATGTGGAGCCGGGGAACCATGCCTCCATCCACTCGAAGCTCCACTGACCGGGAATGATTATCGCTATGAATAGGTTCCTCGCATGCTCCCTGACGAAGAGGAGGTACTCGCTGAATTCAGGCAGTTCCTTGACAACCCTAACTAAGTGTCTTGACACGGTGTCATCTACAGCAGTTATTGCCCAGCGCGTCGGCACCAACCTCCTTCTCCTGCCAGTGCCTAAAGCCCCGACCGATAGCGCTTTCTGTATGGTTGATACGGGTAATCCACTCCTGTATAGCTCAATGATCGCGTCCGTAGCCTTCAGGTCCGTGTCGTAGTACACCTTACTCAACGGTTTCGGGAAACGCGCGTTACCCACGACCCGAAACCCCTTGGCCGGGGCCTTAGGCCCCATGGGCGGGGTTTCGGGGGCTAAGTAAGGCTCCGGTTTGGGGGGCTTAAGGAACTCCACCTCTATCTCCACAGGTTTCTCGGAGAGCGCCACCTCCTGAACCTTCATTACTGTGGGGGACCAAGCGTTCTTCACGTTAACTACCCCGTAACCCCTAACTAAGGACAGCCTCATCGCTAGGACATCCTCTAGCTTAAGGTTGAGCCACGCCTCAGGTAGGTCGTACGTGGAGGTGTTCCCTCTTAAGGGCGGTGCGGAGGGGCCCAGCGCGACCTTAGGGTAGCCGAACCTACCCACGAAAACCGATGGGGGTGAGGACCCGAACAATGTGTCCTTAGGGAGTTTTGAGGGTGTCTTAAGCACCGATAGCGTAACCGCTGCCCTGGCCCTAGCGAGTATGGGGCAGTACGGCTTACCGCATAAGTACCTAGCGCCCCTACATAGGAGGCAGATACTAGCGTCCACCATGACTCGGTACCGCTCCCTAGACGCTACTTTGTTAGGGGAGAAATAAGAGCGCCTCAACAGGTTATGAGGGGAGTTACCGGAGTGAGGGAAAAAGAAGGTGGCGTTTAGGGGGTCGCTAGCACCTTAGTCCTGCACGGTTATGGCGCCCTCTGGGCAGACGGACTCGCAGACCCTGCAACCGATGCAGGCGTCTGGGTTCACTACCTTTGCCTTACCTCCCTGAATCTCAAACACACCCTGAGGACAAGAGGATGCGCAGGTTCCGCAACCAGTACACTTTGCCTCATCCACTATGGGCTTGGGCATGGTTCACACCTCCTGACGCAGGTCTTCATCATCTAGTACATAATGCATATAAATAAATGTCTTACTACGGCCCTTACACTTAAAACAATTTTAACTACACCACCGTAAAACGTACACACGATAATACTCAAGCACCGGAAAGTAACGATATTACACGCAGCAACTCCTCCCTAACTCCCTTATCTGAGAGGGCCTCAACCATTAACTTCCGGGCGGAGGTCCCCTTACCCTCAGCTATGGCCTCACACACCCCCTTTAGGCTCGGGTGTGTGATCATGCCCTTAAGGCAGGCCTGCCTCAACAGGTTGACCCACGCTGCATTAACCTCGCCCGGTTTGAGGGTGCGTACTTGCTTAGGCACTCTAATCTCACCATAATTCTTGAGGGTACGTAAGGCGGCATTAATTGTGTACACTACCAACGCTATCGCCGCAGCACCCACTACGAAGATCGTGGTCATAGGTGCTTCATGATAGGAGCTTATTAGGATGTAGTAGTACCGGTAGGGATTAATTATTGCCGCCACAATCTTCGGGACAGGTTGCCCACTACTTAGGAGTTCGGACAGGCTCTCGGGACGTAATACATAGGGCTTAGCATCAATTACAGCTACTGACACGTTACCCATGTCTGCCTTCAATAGAGTGAGTAACCTTACGTAGGGATTTAGACTGCTTGGCGGTGTCAGCGCTGCGTTAGTGAATATTGTTCCGTCACCGAACACGTACGCGGTCACACTCCCCTTATACACCGCGGCTACGGACGTGTTCCCGACGGCCGCTATGGTTTTCGCGCCGCCCCACACCCTGAGAGGAGACGCGTAAGCGAACTCCACGCTCACGTTCGCCTTACGTAGATTCACTGATGTCACGAACGTCGGTGACCTGTTAACCAGGAGTACGTTACCTTCGATCCGTATAGGCACGTTTAGGGCTTTGAGGACGTCGTTACTGTACCTGCCCTCATCAGCAACCACGAGCACGTAACCCTCCCTAACAAGCCTGCAGATCCCCTTAACCTCCTCACTACTCAGGGGTTTAGTCGGGGAGATTAGGAACACGGCGCCCGCACCACGCGGGAGGGTCAGGTCCTCCCAGCTCAGCACAACTACCACTCTCATTGAGAGGTTATTTGCTAAGACGCTAACCAATGCTGACGTGCCGTCCCATTCACTATTGAGTGGGGAGGCACCAACGTACGTTAATCCAGTATCGTTTGGTTCCAGCGTCAGCGCCAGCAGGAGCGCGGCGACGAGAACCAGTAGCGTAAGCCCTCCCCTACCCCTCGTGACGCCCCACCTCAACCACGTAGGACAGTATTGCCAGCCCGGAAATCAGGGACACAACGGACATCACGTACTTACCGAAACCTGCCGCAACCACCGCGACCACCAGAAAAAGCATCGCAACTATCACGGGCGCTAACGCACGCGTACCTGAACGAGGAACGCGGTCACCCTTGCTACCAGCCAAGGTACTTCACCACCTCCTCAAGGAACCGTAGTGCGTTACCTAGGTTAGCGACGTCACCCTCCTTTAGGAGGGCTATGGAAGCTAAAGCACATGAAGCGAGAAGCACTATTCGCCCAACACGGTTTCTCCTAGCGACAAGCACCGCGAGGAGTGAAGATGGTGCCGCCGCCACGGCGGAGAGCGTTGGAGGTGCTCCGACCATGATCATCGCCCTAGCAATCAAGGCGGTCAAGATGAACCAGGTGAGGAACCCAAAGAACTTATCAAACATCCGCCTGCTAAGACCTCTTAACCACTTCAGGCTTACTGGGATGACGCACGCATGGAGCCCGCGTCCAACCGCGTAGGAAAGGCCTAGCGCGTATGATGCTATGGAAGACACCATGACTAAGGCCAGCGGCTCCGCCACGCTCAGCGGGCGTGAGGCAAGTGCCGGGGCAATCATCGCTGGCACCCCCACCATGAGGGCCACGTTACTGACTGCGAGACCTTTCGAGGCGTAACCCCTGACATCGCCCGCCACTAACCTAGTGATTATGCCGATCAACGCCAGGAAGCACGCCGCTAGGACGTAGGTCAAGGCGCCCCAACCGAGCGGGGCTAAGGAGATAGCCAGTGCCGCCACGGATAGTGCTTGAGCACCCGTCGAGAACGAGGCGGATGCCGCGGCGAACGACACCGTAGCCACGTAAGCTGGAAGGACATTAGCTCCCAGGACACGCAACCCCATCGACAAGATAGCCAGTGAAGCACTCACCGCAAGCAAGGCTTTACTCAGCCTTAAGGACGTGCTTAATCACCTCCTGAAGGAGTTCCCGCGCGGCGGATGACACCTCCCTTGTCACCTCAACACCCGCGTACCTCACGCCCTCATAGAGGGTGGCTAGCCTTAGGAGCGCTCTCCCCGCCTCTGCCTTTAGGCTTGCGAGCGCCTCGCGAACTATCTCTCTATGCGTTAGGTTACCGCGTATCTCGATGCCTGAGACCTTAGACACCACATTAACCGCCTCCCAGAACTCCCTCACCACTGCAGGTAATTCACTAACCACGACCTCCTGTCCGGGCCCCGCCATGGACGGTTTCTCCCTAACCATCAGGGTCAGGGCAAGGGCAGTGAATACTGCTCCCCCAAGGATTAGGGCGAGTAGGGACGCATGGTGAGCACCAGCCGTGCCAGCACCTCCCTTAACCTCAGCAACCGTCTCAAGGCCTCCCCTAACTCGGGTTAGTGATTGCTCACCCACCGCCGGGGTTATGGGTGGTGGCGGCAGGCTCGCAGACTTAATGACCTCGGCTAGAGTCCGCACGACCTGGGTTGCCGCTAATGCCACGGAGGAGGTACCTTCGGTAGCAACGGGTTCCGTAGATCCCCTAACTCGGGAGGGGTTGCCGGGCTGGGGCCTCACCCAATACCTAGGCATCGGGGGCTTCTCCTCCCATGAGGTACTTGTGTTGGAACCCTCTGTTCCCCGCCCCGGCCCCGCACCCTGGGGTATTACCTGCCCTTCCTTAGGGAGCCCTACTGTCGGCATGCTTAGGTTTGCGGGAGTATTAATTGATGACGCGGTCTCTATCGCCTTAACTATCTCATCAACGCTCATATTCCGTAGTACGTTAAGCGGTACCTTACTTACAGCGCTAATTACGGCAATCACGGGCACCTTACTGAGGATCGTGACCGCCCTGGGCCCGAGCCTCTCGAGAACTGCAACTGCCTTAAGCATGTCCTCCGCACTGATCACGGGGAAACTGTTCTCTTGCAGCCCCTCCGCGCCCGGCGGGTTAACCGCTTTGCTGGCTACCCGCGGTGGTAGTTGGCAAGCCATGTATGCCGCAGCTATTAATGACGTGTTCTCCGCCACTTCGTGCATGACCCTGCGTGCGTCGCCGTAGCGGTGGGTTACTAGGGCCTCCTGAAACGTTGCGATCGCCGTGAGCGCCCTTAAAGCTAATGAGCTGTTGCCTTTCGATGTCCTCGCTATGCTTAAGGCAACGTAGTTGAGCATTACCTGGCATGAGGTCCTGCTGATAAGGGCGTCCCACGTAATCCTTGTTGAGTTCACTACACCTTGCATCACCATGTAGCGCATCGAGGCATTCAGAACCCTCACGATGTCCCCTGCCTCGATAACGGGGTTGAGTCCTGCGAGCACCTTCAGGGCCTTGAGTTGTACACCACCGACTAGTAAGGCGTACTCGGTGGGGCTAGTTACGTTCTTGAGCACCGCACTACCCCACTCAACCAAGCTTATGTTCCCTCTTAGTTGGAGTGTCGATTCCCCCAACCCCCTCAACCAGGTTTTAAGCACGTTCAGTGCCGCTATTAGTGACGTAGCTTCCCGAGCAACCTCATCACTGTGTCGTGGGGCTGGGTAACCGTAATAAGCGTTCGCCGGGAGTGCCGTGATTACCGCTAAGATACTTAAGCATAGCATCACCGTTATTGTCTTCGCTAAAACCCCAGCCAACGTCATCGAGAGCGTCAGCCCTGAGATATAAGGGCTTCGAACGAATTATGTGTTTGGTGAATGACCCAAGGTGACGTTAACCGCGTCGCTAATCAATAAGGTAGTGAAGGAATCCTCGAAGGTGCTCGTAGGGAAGGAACGTGAAGTAAGGTTACTGATGATAGCGATAGTGGCTGACGGGCACGCCTTGGTTGAGGGCATACCCGGAACCGCTAAGACCTTAATGACTAAGACGGTGGCGCGCCTCCTAAACCTTTCTTTTAGGCGTGTTCAGTTTACTCCTGATTTGTTGCCTGCTGATATTGTTGGTACTCGTGTTTTTGATCCTTCCCGCGGTGTCTTCGTTGTTCGTGAGGGACCCATATTCGCGAACATTGTTTTGGCGGATGAGATCAACCGCGCATCACCCAGAACACAATCAGCGTTACTGGAAGCAATGCAAGAAAAACAAGTAACAATAGAAGGAGAAACAAAACCACTACCAGACCCGTTCACCGTAATAGCAACAATGAATCCCGTGGAGTTAGAGGGCGTGTTCCCGCTACCGGAAGCGCAATTAGATAGGTTCCTCATTAAGGTTAGCGTGAATCAACCTTCGAGGGACGAAATGAGGTCCTTACTGCTTAAGGGATCGTGGCGCATTGATGAGGCGTTTAACTCGTTGAGGCCGGTGGCGGGTCGCGATGAGGTGATCGCGTGTCGCAACGAAATCAGGGAAGTGAGGGTCGAGGAGCCCGTGGTGGAGTACGTAACGAGGATATGTGAGGCATCGCGCAATCATCCAGCCTTAAGGCTGGGGGTGACGCCTCGCGGCGCTTTAGTGCTTCTCCGAGTAGCTAAGGTCTTCGCCCTACTTGACGGTAGGAAGTACGTGATTCCCGACGACATTAAGGCAGCAGCCACACCTGCCTTAAGCCATAGGCTCTTCCTGAAGCCAGAGTTCCTTGCGGAGGGCTTGCGCGGTGAGGACGTTGTTAAGGACCTGCTTAACCGTGTGGAGGTACCTAGGCCTTGAGTAGTGTGGGGCACCAGGTCAGTGCCCACGTAACGAGTGCTGGATGGGTTATCGTGTTAGTGGGGCTTACGTCCCTACTAACGTCATTATTCGACACACCGTTCAGGGCGCTCCTAACATTGCTTGCTGTAACTGCTTTCACACCGTTCTTCACGGCATTAGGCTTGTCGGCTAGTGCTTCAGGAATTAAGCCTGTGGAGGTGAACATCGAGCCCGCTGACGCCGTGGTTCCTGAGGGCCGGGAGTTCAATGTTAACATACGTGTTAGGTCCCCTATTCTCCGCATAAGCAGGATCTACGAGGCTATCCTGTCAGCGGATTCAGGAGTTGATGTCTCCTTACGAGGGATTAAGCTTCTGAGTGATGACCGTGTCGAACTCTCATTTAGGGTTACTGGTAGGTTAGGCAAACATTCCCTAGGCCCACTACTCCTGCGCTTAACCGTGTTAGGCGGCGTAGCTATGCTCGAGACCTCGTTAAATATCGTAGCCCAGGTTAGGGTAGCGCCAACTAGCCTAGGGAGGGTAGCGCGCCTAGCTCCTCCAGGCACGCGATACGCTGGCACCACGCCAGCAAGGGTCAGCGGTGCCGGTACCGAATTCCTCATGGTTCGCGAGTACTTTCCCGGGGACGACACGCGCAGGATAGACTGGAAAGCATATGCTAGGACAGGTAAGCTAACCATTAAGCTTTTTGAGAAGGAGTCGTCGCAGGGAGTCATACTGGGGGTGGCAATACATGATGGCTTCTTCCAGGGTAGGCCCTCAGCATTTGAGATCCTAGCGAGGGAATTAGCTAATCTTGCATCCTCCCTCGTTGAGGCTGGCCTGTGGGTTAGGTTAGCGGTGAGTACCGAGTACGGGGTAATCATAGGCGAGAAAGCCTCGTCCCCCTCAACAATAAGTAATGTGCTCCAAGTCCTTGCTTCGGTTGAGTGGCCTAAGGAACCCTCACACGCTGTGACCGCTAACCGCGTGCTCGGCTGGCTCATCCGTGAAGTCCTGCAATCAACGCGGGCAGGCCCTTCAATAGCGGTCATAGCCGTCCTCGACGTAGTGGATGAGTCAGACCTAGTGATGCTCACACTACTTAAGAAGTGGGTTAAGGCTCAAGGCCACGAGTTCCTAGCGATAGCGACCCCGCCACCAATGCTGAGGCTCGCTGGCGGCGATAAGGACCTCAGCAACGTCAGCGAAGCTAGAAGATCCATAACTCAAACACAACGACTATCACGAACACATGGCGTGGACATCCTAATAACGCACTCACTCAATGAGGTACTAAGGAGAGCAGTAGCCATGCTTAAAGCTTAGCACTCCTCCCTACTCCTCACGAACTTAATGGATAACTTAAGGAATTCCCTACTCCATGGCGATAAAGCTAGGACTACAGTACCGTAGATAGTTAATCCGATTAACGCATGTAGAACGAGCACAGGAGCATCACGCCAGAATTCCCTAATCACTATATTAATAGTATTACTAAGAATCAGGTAGAGCGCCATTAGCGCGCTCCCCGTTAGGGTCGCTAGGAACTCACGAACGGGAAAGGAAAATGCCACCCTACTCTTCGCCATCATATACATGTAGGCTAGTAAAGGAATACCTGTGAGTACCCAAGCAATCGGGTAAGGGAGAACTGCGTATGGATCGGTCATGCGTCCTTGCCCTTCATTAAGTAGGAATATCATTCCGGCACTCCCTAACCCTAGCGCAATAACGCCTCGGATGAACAGAAGCATCGGAACCTTGAATATGGGGGTTTTAATGAGCTTTAATCCATAGGCGTGAATGTCCGCTGTTTCACTCGCTGATGCTACATTCCCCAAGAGTATGGTTAGCGTGTAGATCAGAGATTCAGTACCCATTAACACTAGTAAGAGCCATGCACTAACGTACGCGACCTTAAACACGCTAAGCACGGGCTTAGCAAGTGTTATGAGAAGCGATATCATGCCAACGTTGAGTATTAAGGCAATCCTAAGCACATCCTCGATGTCTTTAGCGGAGGGAACACGCAGTAACTTAGACACCAATCCACTACTTAAAGCCCCTGAACTACGCACGATAACGTTCCTAGGGATATACGCCACGCCTAGGTAGGCTGTTAGATCCGTTGTTGAAGTCAACGCCGTTACCATCGGCCTGTCTAGGTTTATGACTAGGTTGGATAGGTATAACATTAGTGAGATGTAGGAATTCTTGAGTAGCTTACCTATTCCTCCATACTCCATGCGGGGCTTAGGGACTACAATCCCATTTCGCTTCATTACTACGTACCTCAGCAAAGCCACTATTGAACTACACACTATAACAGCTAGCACGACGCCCAGTAAACCAATGTGAAGGAGAACGACTAGCACGTAAGCAACTACCAGCCTGATAGTAACTCTTACCATGAGGATTCTTCCCTCTATGTAGGGCCTAGAACCCAGGATCAACGAGCGCAGAAACATGTTGAAGGACTCGCTAATCAGCATTAAGGATGCTAAGGCGAAAGCCATGAACCCCCATCCTAGGATACTGTTATAGAGATAACCTATCAGTAATAGCACTGCTAAGGAGAGCGGGGCGTACATTAACGTAAGGGCGTACGCAAACGACACCATATCGTATCGTTTCCTAGCGTAGTACCTTAGGGACCAGGTGCACCAGATGCTATGCACACCTGATAAGATGCTGACTACACCCATTATGGTGGTCCAAAGACCGTACTCGGGTACCGTCAGCTTCCTTACTATGACTAAGGTGAAGAGTATTGCTAATATGAGCCTGTACATCTCGCTTATGTAATTCATTATTGTTGAGTACCTGACCCTAATACTCGCGAGTTCTTCCTGCGTGTACTCAACCTCATCGTTACTGACGTCGCTCATTACGTAGCTACGCCTCTGATTCAAGAATACGGTTAGGATTTTATCTCTGAGCTTAGCGAAGGTGATGCATGCGTGATTTATTACTGTTATTGCAACATTACCGCAGTGGGGCCCGGTAATGCGTCGTGCTTTACTCGCTGCTATCGTTATGGCTATCGTGGCTTCGGCGGTAGTTGCTTATTACTACATCAATTACGGCTTGGTGAATCGTGATCCATTAAGCCCGCTGAAGGATGTACTTAGTAATGCGCCAGACTCGCTGACACTGACGAGTCCCAGCCTTAGTGCGGGATCCACTGTACCTAAGCAATATACCTGTGATGGCACAGATAAGTCACCTCCCCTGAGTTGGAGTAAGGGACCTGAAGGCACCATCTCGTACGCCGTACTGATGTATGATCCTGACGCGCCTAGAGGTACGTTTTATCACTGGGTCATCTACAATATCCCGCCCAATATCACGGCACTTCCCGAGGGCGTTCCGAAGACCTTCAGGACATCTTTCGGGCTTCAGTGCGTTAATGACTTTAGGAGATACGGATACGGGGGTCCGTGCCCCCCACATGGCTCGACACACAGGTATGTTTTCGTGGTTTTAGCCTTGAATACTGAGCTGAACTTACCTAGTAATGCAGACGCTAGAGCTTTCCTTAACGCCGTCAGAGGACATGTACTCGCTTATGGTGTCTTGGTGGTTAGTTACGGGCACTAGAGATGAGTCAGCACTTGTTCTGCAGCCTCATTATCCTTTAATTATTTCTTAAGCAAGTTGTGGTGGGGCGTAGAAATTGCTGTCTAAGGTGCTTGAGGCTGAGGAAGGCATTGAGAAGGTAATGGGTGATGTTCTCAGAACGCTCTTCCTGTTCTCCGGCGCCCTCTGGATGCCGGAGTTAATCGGTGAGTACGAGGGCTTCGTGAGAACCTTGGGAGAGGAGCCTGTGGGGAAGGAGGTGCTTGAGGAGGCTGTGGGGAAGCTTAAGGATGCTGGGCTGATCGATGTTAAACCCGGCATTAGGGCTACGCACCTCAGCGGCGGTGAGAAGACCGTGCTCGTATCCCTTAAGAGGAGCCCTGAGGTACTGGCGGCGCTGTCTACCGATTCTAGGGTCATGAGGTACAGGAGCGAGTGGGCAAAGTACATGCAGCGGGTATCTCTCTAAGATGCTTTAACGCGTTTAGGAATTAGGGGAAAACCTGTTTTTAGTGCTTGCATGACCTCCTACACTTCTTAGCACATTAGGCGCCCGCCATTAATGCCGATTGTCTGCCCAGTTATGAATGAGGCTGCTGGACTGGCGAGGAAGTAAACTACTTCGGCAACATCTTCTGGGCGGCCGATCCTCTTGAGTGGGTGGAGCGACGCTGCGCGTTCCCTCTTTTCGGGGGTGTCAAGCACTTTCTTGACTAGGTCCGTCTCAATTATGCTGGGCGCGACCGCGTTCACCCTTATCTTAGGGGCTAGTTCTAAGGCTAGCTTCCTGGTCAGCCCTATCACCCCGGCCTTCGCCGCGTGGTATGCTATTCCCGCTATTCCTGCAGTCTGCCCCACGATGCTCGAGATGTTAACTATCGCTGCTGACTCGCTCTTCTCGAGTAACGGCAGGAACGTTTTAGTCACTAGAAACACGCCCGTTAGGTCCACCCGGATGACCTTCTCCCAGCCTTCCAGGGTTTCCTCCCTTATCCCTTCCCAGCTAATTATGCCTGCGTTGTTCACCAGCACATCTAAGCGCGGGAACCTCTTGCTTAGTTCCCTATACGCCGCACTCACGCTTTCCGGGTTGGCGACGTCCATCCTAAGCACTACCGCCTCCGTAGCCCCCTTCCTGAGGGCTTCCTCCGCCGTCCTCCGGGCTTCCTCCTCGCTACTGCGGTACGTTAACGCAATATGCGCTCCCGGCTCGGCGAAGCGGAGGACTATCGCCCTGCCAATACCCCTAGACCCTCCCGTTACGAGGACGTACCTCTCGCTCAACGCAGTACTCACCATTATTTCCTACTCACTGCGAGCAATAAGGTTCGCGACCAGCTACAGGGTTATGCAATATAAGGTAAACCATACTTTAGGCTTGGTGCTCACACCGTGCGGTTGCTACTGATTTCGGACATACACGGTAAGACATCAACACTCAAGAGAACTCTCAAGGAAGTCGGGGAAGTTGACGCCATATTAGTAGCGGGTGACGTGTCGTCATACGCTGGGCTCAAATGGGCTGACGTGTTAGACACGATATCTAAGCACTGCAGGCAGAAAGGTGCTACAGCCTTCGTAGTTCCAGGTAACGTTGATCCACCAAACATACTCAGCGCTAGGTATGAGTGCGTTAAGATCCTACATGCCTCTGCAGGCACCTTAGATAAGTACATCATCGCCGGAGTTGGTGGAGGATTAGGCTTCAGCTTCCAGCGAATCGCGAAACTAACAGATAACGAGCTTGCAGGCTTTGTGGACCTCCTTCTAAGGAAGCATGGCGGGGGCTTAGCCCCCTACTCATGGATACTGCTTACGCACACACCTCCCTACGGAACTAAGTTAGATATAATGTACACTGGGGAGCACGTTGGGTCAAAGGCGTTAAGAACCCTAATTGAAGTGCGTAAGCCCCTCCTAACCGTTAGCGGGCACATTCACGAATCCAGGAACGTTGACCACCTAGGTAGGACGGTACTGGTTAACCCTGGCCCGAACTACAAGGGGTTCTACGCGTTAGCGGAGATCAACGGGATGGACGTTAAGGTGGAGTTACTTAGCGTGAAGCGGTTGTAGCCTCCTCAGCACCTCACGCACCCTAGGCCCTGCGGGCGAGCCCAGAACTCTCTCAGTTAACCTGCAGAAGCCGCATACGTCACTCCTTGATGGGAGGCCGCAGTACTTACACCGGGTTAACTCAGCCTGGATTCGTGCTTGATCGGTGCTGCGTCCCGTTGCCGTCTTAGCCAGCGACCTCATGAACCTTAACTTAACTCCCGGATGCCTTAAGTCAAGCTCGTAAAGGAACTTCCTGATTAACGCGTCCATCCCACCTAAGAACGTGTTAGGGCATAACGTCCTAACGAACGGCAAGCCCTTAACGATCACGTAAATCAGGCACTCACGTTCAGTGACTTCGTAGAGGGGCCTCACCCTCCTAGCTAAGTATCCCTCCTCACCAGTTGTTACTGGAGCTAGTTTCAGTGCCGCGCTCATATCTCCTAACAACATGTTCTTGAGCGCGTAGGGGGCGAGATCGTCTATGTGGTGACCTGTCGCGACGGCATCCACACCCCACTCTATCGCGGCGGCGTTGAGCACGTACCTCTTAACGAGTCCGCATACAGCGCATGGAGGCCTGTTTGACTTAGCTGAGAGTTCAGGAATTGCCGCGCCCACTGCCTCCTCTAGGTTTAGGATGTAGGTATTCACGCCTAGCTTTCTTGAAACTTCCTTAACAACACTTAAGCTCTCGTCACTGTACTCGCCGAGGCCTAAGTGTATGTGTAATGGTATAATCTTAAGCCTTAGTTCAGGGGCAATTGCAGTTAATGCTGAGAGGAGAGCTACCGAGTCCTTACCGCCGGAGACCGCCACCAGTACGCTCTCACCTTCCCGGAGTAAGCCATACTTCTCTATCGTGGCGGCGACTCTACCCTCAAAGTATTCTATGAAGTGCTTCTCACAGAGATTCATCCTGGCGTAAGGTATCTTAATCACTGCTTTAGACCCACACTTACTGCACTTAGCCACAGAACCCCACCTCACCCAGCTGACCTAACCTCATAGACCTCAACCTCATCGCCGTCCGTAACCACGTCATCCTCCGTGAGCGGCTTCCCACCCTTAACAACCACTACCTCGTAGACCCCGTAGCCGAGCTCGCGTAAGAGCGTCATTACCCTCATGACCTTGCGGCCGGGTTTCCTGATAGTCACTTCCCTCCTGATAGGGTATATCTTGGCGCGAACGATCAATAGCTCTTCACCACATTGAAACCGTTCTTATACCTTCCTTCAACAACCTCTTTAGTTGAACCTTAAATAACGCGTACGCCGCCAGAAGGAAGGTTACCGAGTAAGCCACGCCAATCACCTCCGTCTCCCATAGTGGGAGCACCGTGTTTGATACCCCTAGGGAATACCTGATTAGCTCCGCTGGGTAGCTGAAGGGCGTTGCTAGTGCGAGGGTCTGGAGGGGTTTAGGCATGTAGCTCAGCGGCACCAGACCCCCGGTAGCTATGGGGAGTATGAAGCCTACTAATTCAAGCACGGGTCCCGCCGACCCGACGCCTATCGTGGTTGCCCCTAATAGCATGGCGTAAGCAAGCAACACCACGACCATTGTTAATACGGCAATGAGTAAGGTTACCGGATCCGCCACTGAGATGGCGGGCGGGCCCAGGAAGACCGTAAGCAGTAATGCTGACGTGCCCACCGAGATACCGTACCAGAGTAGCGAGGCCGGGATCACCCCTGCGTACAGGAGGAATATGCTGTTACCGCTGACTATGACGTGCTCTAGCACACCATGAAACATTAACCACCTAAGCTCCCACGCCCAGTCCCACGTAGCTACTGAGTAAGCTATGAATATCATGACGGCGGTCAGCGCTAAACCCGAGATACGCTCGGGCGGCACGCCTGGCGGTCTGAAGAGCAGGAGCGGCGCTATGAATAGCGATAACCATACGCTGAGCGACAGTATCCCTATGACTAACCCGTGGCTCCTGATGAGTTCTGCCTTGAGGTATGCTAGGAACACCTGCTTAACCGCCTCAAACCTCCCCATCACGCACTCACCCCCGACTCAAGCTTCTTCCTTTCCCACGCCAGCACGGCGGACCTTCCGAGGGGTGCGTAGAGAACTGCTAGCGCCGCACCCACCCCTAAGAGCATTAAGGCAGTTGAGACCTCCGCGCTTAAGCCGTTTGCGAGCATTAGCTGAATCGCTGCGACAGGATGCGATGGTGGGAGAATCCATGAGAGCATGCGTGCCCCTAAAGGCATTAGGTAGCGCGGGTAGAACGCGCCAAGGAGGATCATGAGTAGGGGCCTAATGACGTTCAGCACTCTCCACGACTCTCCTGACATGCTGTAGATAGCGCCCATGATCAGCATCGCTAGCGTGGAGAAGAAGAGCCCTCCAGCAGCGGCCATACCGATCACTATTAGGGCCATCACCACGCCCTCAATCCCGCGGTAGTAAGTCAGTACTGGAAGCACCGTTGCGGCGCCCGTGGCTAGCGTTATGGTTAGCCTGGGTAAGGGCATCACCACGTAGAGAGCTATCCTTGATACCGGTGATGATATTATGTAGGGTAGCGTGCCCATGTTCTCATCGAAGATAGGGCGCCAGAGAATATCGTCGGTCACGCTCAACACAGCTATTATGACGAACGAAGCAACTATGAAGAACTCCACAGGATCCACGCCTACCCTGGAGATGAAGACCTGCGTGGACCCCATTGCCGAACCTAGGAGTAGGACGAAGAAAGTGAACATGTAAGGATAAATAATTATTAGCAGGAGGAGGGACTTCCTGCGGAAGACGTCGCCGTACACGAACATGAATTCCGCCTTAAGTAGCTCGACGAACTCACTGAACTTCATCACCGCCACCCGTGAAGTAAATGAATACGTCTTCAAGCGTCGGTTCCTCCACCCTGAACCTCAGTATTTCCAGACCTGCTGACGTGATCGCCTTGATGACGTCATCAACCACGTTCTCAAGTCTGCTTAGCTTAGCCTTAATTTCGAGGATCGATGGTTCAACCTCCTTGACCTCAGGCTTGACCCCTATGATGGACTCTATTACCTTCTGAATGCTGGCTACGTTGGACCCGTTACCCCTTACTGTGAGGGTTAGTAGGCGTAGCCCCGGTATCCTTGCCTTCAGCTCGTCTGGCCGCCCCTCCGCCACGATCCTGCCCTTGCTTATGAGTAGTATCCTGTCGCAGACTAGCTCCGCCTCGAACATGTTGTGTGTTGTGTATAGTATGGCCTTACCTTCCCTATGAGCTAGGTTAGCTACTAACTCCCTTATCCTCCTAGCTGTGGGCGGGTCCAGCCCTAGGGTAGGCTCGTCTAGGAGGAGTACCGGGGGATCCTTTAGTAGAGCCCTGGCTAAGGCTAGCCTAGCCTTCATGCCTAGGGAGTACTCCTCGAATAGCCTGTCCTCTGCTTTCATGGCTTTAAGGCCTAGGAGTTCCATCAGCTCGTTAACACGCTTCCTTAGCCTCTCACCTTCCATGCCGTAGAGGGCGCCGAAGTACAGTAGGTTCTCCTTACCGGTTAACTTACCGTAGAATCCTTTCTCCACGCTCAGCATGATCCCTATACGCTTCCTAACCTCCTTAGCCTGCTTAACTACGTCGAAGCCCTCCACCAACGCAGTACCGCTGTCGGGGAGAAGCAACGTTGATATGATCTTAACGGTAGTGGTTTTCCCGGCCCCGTTAGGGCCCAGTAGACCAACCACCTCACCATGCCTGACGTTGAAGGAAACACCCTTTAGAGCTTCAACGGCTTGCTTCTCGGACCTAAGCAATCCTTTCTTGCTACTCGTCCAGTATGTCTTCTTTAATTCCCTTACCACTATCGCTGAGTCTGAGCGTCGTGACAACGTTAATCACGCTCCCGTCCTCCGCAAGGGGGTTCCTTTCCTCCCCTACACTCACAGCCTATAAACGTTAGAGCCTCAGGCCCTCCCGTAAAGTCCAGAGCACCAAGGTTTGGCCTGAAGCTCCACATGCTCTGTACCTGAACCTTCCTCATGCTCTTATCCCCGTGTAGGTTATGGTGTGTTCAGGGTTATCCTCGTTAATTCACTGTGGTGGTCAAGAAGTGGGCAACGCGTCTTTAACCTAGGGAGGCTTAAGGCGCCAACCGACCAGGGGTGAGTACGCGTAATATTACCTTATGTAGAAATTCATTTTCTACTGGCTTACGCATGCATCACCGCTATTGACCTGATCACGTCGGCGGAGTTCTCGCATTCGTCGGAGCTGTTCTCCAGCTCGTCAACTAGCTCCTTAGTTATGATGCATACCGATACCTTGCCTGCCTCGTCGCAGAACCCTAGTACCTCCTTCATTCCTTCCATGCGGATGTCGTCTATGGATTCCTCTATGCGCTCAACCTCATCGGCTAGGCGGAGGGCTTCCTTAGGGTCGCTCCTCACTATCTCCACGGCCTTAAGTAGCAGTGTTGAGGCTTCCTTCACGCCCGAAGCCATCCTCTCCAGTATTTCCCTAATGTTTTCCGGCACCGCGTTGGGGTCTACTAGCGTGGCTCGCTTCCCTGCCGCCTTAAGGTACGCCGCTATGTCGTCATTTATTAGCACTAACCTTATCAGTTCCTCCCTATCTATGGGGTGCAGGTAACCCTCACTGAGTTCCCTTATGACCTCACGCTTGTAGTCATCTGCCTTCTTCTCTAGCTCATAGGTTTTAGCATAGAACTCGGCTACGCCATTAGCGTCGCCTTCCCTGAACTTCCTGAAGAGTGACTCTGCAGCCTCCGCCACCTGCTTAACTGCTTCGAGGTGGTCACGGGCTTTCCTCAGCACCTCCCTCTCAACTCTCCTGCCGAGCCATGACCACGTGGACGCACACATCCTAGTCTCACCCCTAAGAAATACCTGTTAGAGAGTACATAATTAGTCGGAATACTATCGCTATGCCGGCAGCCGCGGGAACCGTCAGGAGCCATGACAGCATGATCTTCAACATCACGCCCCAATTCACTCCCTTAACCCCATGCCTAGCCATGCCCACCCCGAGCACTGCCGAGACGGATGCGTGAGTAGTTGATATCGGCATGCCGTACCCCCAGAGCATTGTCGGTATGGTGGTGTACACCCACACCACGGACGCGTTAGCTATGACTGCCGCAGCAGCCATCGTCATGTCAAGCCTAGTTATCCTGAAGGCCACCGTTCTAATGACGCGCGGTCCAAGCATGAAGCCCCCGAGAGCTATTCCCGCCGCGCCAAGCATCGAAAGACCCACTGCGGTCCTATAGTCGAAGCCCGTGGCAATCCCCCCAGCCCTAACCACTGCCGCGTAGACCCCCGTGGCGTTGCCGACGTCGTTAGCTCCGAAGGCGTAAGCGGAGTAAGCAAGTCCGGCAATGAGGAGGGCCCTCAGGAACTTCTCCCTACGTGCGTCATCCTTAACTCTACCGAATAAGTACCTGATAACTACGTAAAGGCCTGCAGCAAGCAACGCAGCCCCTATAGGGGAGGTTATCCAGCTCAGCACTACCTTTACTAACACGCCGTAATTTATTCCCGTGTACCCCATCATCAAGCACCTAGCTAACGCGATCCCAAGCACAGCGCCGACAGACGAGTGAGTGGTTGATATCGGCAACCCCTTCCACGATGACATTATTATCCAGAAGGCAGTCGCCATTGACGCCGCCAAGGCATCGCAGACGGTCTCAATCTCCGCTATGCCTCCGCCGAACGTTTTGATAACCATCCATCCCTGAATAACTGACCCTAGAAAAGCGAACACCGAGAATAGCGCAACAGCTTTCTTGATGCTTAAGGCCCCGCCGCCGACAGCTGTTGATGTGGGGTTAGCCGCGTCGTTCGAGCCTATGGACCAAGCTACGTAGAACGCCAACGCAAGCCCTAACAGGATTAAAGGCCCTACCGTCGTAGCCCAGCACTTTTTTCGAGTGATTAATTATTAAGCATTAAATCAACTCACTTTAAAAATTAATTTTAGAGAAAGACAATCCCTTAGTATTAACTATCCACTTATTTAGGTTAGTCTTCATTCAATCATTAGGTAATGACGTAATGCCGGCGATGAGAGGGCTCCGTAGGAGGAAGACGTTGGTGCCCGTCGTTGCAATCGCATTAGTCCTTCTTCTATCTCTCATCACGCCCAGCATGACGCCTAGTTTAAGGCAACGTAATAACCCCGTCAGCTATGCGTTGGCTAAGGACGGGTTCCTTGGACTACCTGCAATTGCCCCGTTGCCTACACCGATACCTACGTCCGCAGGTACTGGGCTCGCCAGTAACGCGTCAGCGGTTGTGACGACCTCCGATCAATCCCCTCCGCCAGTGCCTAAGCCCGTTAGTTACCCTGGAAGTCCCGGAACAATATTAATCCTGCCTCAAGGTACCCTAACCCCGCAACACCTGAAGTCGTTGGGCATGAGGTTCAGGTACGTCATAGTTACCTCATCTACACTAATACGAAGTGTTATCCCGCTAGCGGTGATCCATGCCGCTGAGGGTATGAACGTGCTGGTAACCACCATGGATTGGATCAAAGCTCATTTCCCAGCAAAGAAGCCCTGCGATAGTCTGAGGGACTTCGCACGGTTCGCCCACTACGAGTTAGGAGCGGTTTACCTACTTCTTGCTGGGGACGTGGACATCGTTCCCACTGCCTACTGGTACTCTGAGGATCTCTTTCTAGATGCTGGTGAGGACGCGTACAAGGCTACCGACCAGTATTACGCTTTCCTGGACGGCAACTGGGACCCCAACGGAAACGGCAAGCTACTTGAAACCCTAGACACTAACGGCGATGACGTGCCTGACAAGAACCTTGAACCGCTACCTGACTCCGTGCCTGACCTGTACGTGGGTAGGTTGCCAGCGTCAACGCCCTCGCAAATGAGGGCACTAGTCAATGACACGATATCATACTTGACTAACCCCCCGCCCGGGAACTGGATTAAGAAAGCGGTTCTAATTGCGGCGATAGCGAACTTCCGAAACGAGTCTGGCTCAAACTTACCTAAGGTCGACCTAGCTCAGGTCGCGCAGTACATACGTGGCCTCCTCCTGCCCTACGGCTACGTGGTCATCCGTGCGTATCAAGATGAGGGTCTAGAGTCCACGACCTACCCACACGAGGTCAGCTTAACGCACTCCAATGTTGTGAAGTTACTGTCCGAGGGGAGCGGGCTACTTTATTCTGGGGCTCACGGCATACCGTTAGCGCAGGGCATGAAGGTATGGCTTAATGACACTAATGGGAACGGCGTACCTGATAAGAATGAGGTGGTGTTTAGGTACTTCCTTCAGGTTTGGGATCCCGTGGACAACCACGGGAGAAGGTTCCTCGCCTACCTAGAGGGTTGCTTGACTGGGTATTACGACTTCCATCAGGACTCACTAGCCGAGTACCTACTCCGGCACTCAGCAGTAGCTGTCATAGCCGCAAGCAGGGTATCATATTATCAGGTCCCGTGGCCAGGGCCGGGGGGATGGCTTGATCAAGAATTAACGTATCTTTTCTGGAAGGAACTAACGACTAAGGCAGAGTGGAAGCCCGGCCCCGCACTTGAGCTCAGTAAGTATGAGTACATTAAGGAGCACGGTGGCAACGCGTCAGCGATGAAGTTCATGAGTAAGAAAGACTTACTTGATTATAACCTTCTAGGGGATCCAGCGGTAACTATATGGGTAGGCGAGCCCCTAAGGCTGAACATAACGTATGGGAGGTTAAGGGCAGGCGCCGCGAGTAAGGTTCTTATCCATGATGCAAAAGGCAGGCCCGTAGCACATGTTCTTGTAGCAGTATATAACGCATACACTGGTGACTTACTCGCATACAATTACACGGACTCATCGGGGATCGCCACCATCAACATCCCTCCCCTCCAGCGTAATACTGAGGTGTTCATAGTAGCCCGTAAGGACGGGTACACGTATATACTAAGGAAGGCTTACGTGGCTTACATGGGGGCCCCGCCCACAATCAACTTAAGTTCACCAAGCAATGAAACAGTCTACGGCACCACAGTCCCCATACTCGCGCACGTGGCCGATCCCGACGGCAAAGTAACTGAGGTTAGGGTAATCATTAGTGGGCCGGGCTTAAACCTCACTAAAACATACGCGCCGAACAAATCAGAATTCACGGTAAACATCACGGTTAGGATTAATGAAAGCGGCGCCTACGTAGTTAAGGTATGTGCTGTGGATAACGACGACAACCACGTGGCAATCGAGAGGATATTCCTAGTAGACGCCACGCCCCCCAAGATCGTTATTGAAGGTGTAGCCAATGCCTCGGCAACGAACAGGGTCGGCGGCACGATCCGCGTTAGTGTTGAGGACGCGGGCGGCGTGAGGTTTGCCGAGATCAGCATGGACGGGAGAGTAATTATTAGGAGGTGGAACCTCAGCAAAAGCGCGGCGTTCAACGTCACGATCCCATCAAATGAAGGGCCGCATGCGCTACTGGTCGTGGCGGAGGACAATGCCCACAACGTAGCGCATGAGGTAGTTCTGTTCTACGTTGACTTAACCCCGCCCTCGGTACACGTGTACCCACCAATAAATAATTCCGTAATCAATCAGCGCAAGATTAGGGAGCTACTAATAACCTGCAACGATAACTATAGGGTCGCGTACGTCACGGTGTACGTTGACGGGGAGCTCGCGTTGAACGTCTCTAGGTACAAGCTAAAAAGCGTTAACTTAAGCAGGTTAAGTGACGGTCAACATAACGTAACGATCACGGTCTTCGACACCGCCGGAAACAGCAGGCGCGTTACGTTACTCTTCTACGCGGACTCAACCCCGCCCTCAGCAAAGCTGCTGGGAATTACGAGAAAATACGTTAATAAGTCATCGATAGCGGTTCTGGCGGAGTTGCACGATAACATCGGGTTAAGGTACGTCAAGATATTCCTCAACAATAAAATAGTGCTTGAAAGGAACTTCACGAGAAGCAACGTGTCAGCCTACCATGAAGCCCTTCAGGGGGTTGTTGACGCGAATCTTAAGTTAACGCTCACCCTCAGCGACGGTCGGTACGTGCTCAGCGTGCTTGCCGCCGACTTAGCAGGGAACGTGGTGCTTAGGAACGCAACGTTCTATGTGGACACGACCCCACCCAAGGTTAGGGTCCTGATGCCTGAGAACGGCTCATACTTGAACACCGCCGACGTAGTGATTAACGTGAACGCCGCCGACAATCTGTGCCTTGCGTTAGTGACTGCTCACGTTAATGGCTCGTCCGTAAGGCTAGTTAATGGGTCAGGCAAGTACGAGGCGCCTGGCGAGGGGAACTACGTCATTAAGGTGAGCGCGAAGGACTGCGCAGGAAACAAGGCCTCCAGCAATGTGGTCTTCCACGTAGATTTAACTCCCCCAACCGTAACGCTCATCAAGCCCAGAATGGGTGCCGTGGTTAGGACACCCTTCCAGCTGAGGGCCAGCGTCAAGGACAACTACGGTGTGCGGCTCGTCTACATCACCGCGGACGGCAAGGTAATTAAGGAATTCAACCTCACACAACCTCAGACTAAGTACGTGATTAACGTAAGCATAGCTGACTTGCCGGAAGGGCCTCACCGCATCGCTGTCGTGGTTGAGGACGTGGCAGGGAATGTTGGTAAGGGTAGCGTTGCATTAACCATCGATAATACACCGCCAAAGATATACTACGTTAATGGAACCAAGTCGTTCACGGAGGGAACCCTCAGGTTAGTGTTTAGGGTTAGTGAGTCGCTCAGCGCGTTTGAAGTGGTGGTTGACGGGCACCCGGTGAAGGTGCTTAGGATTGGGAGTGATGAGTGGGCGGTCAAGTTAAGCGGCTTGAGCCTCGGGGAGCATAACATCACGGTGATCGCCAAAGACCTGGCAGGTAATGTCGGCACACTTAAACTCGCCATTAGCATTAGTCACGCATACGTACTTGAGGCAGTTGCCGCTGTGTTTGGGTCAGTAATAGTAGTTGTAATCGCGCTGTATTTACGGAGAAAGCGGGGAGGGCCCTCCTAGCCCGGGGAACGATCTCCTTTATTAGGGTGTTCGTGCTGATTTAACGCGGTTCTAGAATGATAATTGTTGACTTAGCTGTGGTGCTGTCAATACTGCTGACCCTAGTGGGTTCCCTACTTAACTTGAGGTGGGTGAGGTGGGGTAACACCCTCTTCCTTATTGGGATCTTAGTTCTTCTTGTGAGGGTTACTTATTTGTTGCTTCACTTAAATGCTCTTCCAAGGTTCGTGGCGGTACAGGCTATCTTTATCGCGTCACTCTGCATGGTGTGGGCTACGGCTACGTTGCACGCGCTTCTATTGGGGGAGGGCGAGAACGTTGGGTCGGTATTTCTCGTTGCAGCGCATTCTTTCTACGTGCTGGTGTTGCTAGCGATCTTGATTGGCTCTGGCACGCTGCATGCTGTGTTAATTGATGCCTGCGTTATCGCCTTAGTGGGGATTAGCGTTGCGTCTAGGGGGCGCAGACCTCATGGGCTGGGGCGTTTTGTGGCTGCTGTGTTGTTGCCTGCGTCCTTGCTCATCCATACATCCAGCGTTGTTGGGGCCGAACTTGGCGGGGGCGGTCTCAGGATTATTTCCTTATTCGGATACGCTGTACTCGCTGTTGCTGTGCCTGCCCACCCATGGTTTTTGAGGGTGATTACTGAGCGTGATGATGTCTTTATGGTCGCGGCGGCGGTAAGCGTTGTTTACCTGGGTTACCTCGGCTTGATCTTAGGGTTAAGTGAGGTTGTGGAGGACGTTGCGCTCTGGGCCTTCAGTATGTTGGGTTTCGTGACATTGTTTTACGCGTCCGCACATGCTTTTGCGAGGCGTGATTTAAGCGGGTGTGTCGCGTACTACGTCTCGGCAACCGCGGGGCTCCTCCTGTCATTCACCAGTGTCTTGATGTTGTTTAGTGTCGATACTGCCGTGCTTGCTGCCGCAATTCTGGGTGCGGGTTCAGTAATGTTTGTGCCCGCAATCCTGCCTTCCGTCACTCGCCAGGCGGGGTTGGAGGTCGGGCACACTCTAACTTTCGCGCGACCTCCTGTGCTGACCTTGCTACTGGTCTCGGGTGCTTTCCCGTCGGTAAGCCTCCTTGGCAGGGCTTTGTTGGCGGCAATGCTTTCAAGTTTGCAGGGTTCGGCTTCCGTGCCGGCACTGGGTTTGCTCGTGCTTAGCGTAGCGATGTTGTCAGCGGCAGTGACTAATTCCCTCAAGTTTAGGGTGATGGGATCGCGGGCTGCGCCAGCTTTACCGTTATTAGTGAATGCTTCGTTAACCCTGATACTCTTCTGCGTCCTGCTGTGGTCGTTGCTGGGTTCGCTCTCACTAAGCGCTGTTCAGCTCATGCTGTGGTTGCTCTTAATAGGGTTTGTTTCGGGCTTTAGTGCCTGGCTTACTGCATGGCACGAGGTTCTAGGTAGTTTTCTGGGGAGGGCCTTCACGCACCTT
>Ga0256914_1000221_pt1 | contig 54999 bp, 38 predicted proteins | sample HulkmetaG_FD_191571 | JGI IMG/M metagenome (GOLD analysis project Ga0256914, IMG submission 191571) | Hydrothermal chimney microbial communities from Main Endeavour vent field at the Juan de Fuca Ridge, Pacific Ocean - Hulk | ecosystem: Environmental > Aquatic > Marine > Hydrothermal vents ...
TCGTCATCTTTGATTGTCACGCTTGCCTCTGTGTTTGTACCGAGTGTGACCGCTCCGTTATCTGTACCGGTGAGTGTCAAAGTTACCGTTTCATCTCCTTCAATATTCGAATCGTTGAATTGACTTGCGTCTACGGTAACAGTTGCGCTCGTGCTTCCTGCCGGAATAGTCACCGAACCGGAAAATGCTGTGTAATCATCACCGCCGGTTGCAGAACCGCTTACTGTATAATTCACCGTCAAATCAACCGGCAACGCACCACTGAGCGTGAATGTAAACTCGCCGTCATCCACATTCTCTTGTGCCTCATTGTCTGTCGCCTCAATTTCCACGGTAAATCCACCGTCTGTCGCAAAAGTAAAGTACTCCCCATCTGACAAATCAATGCCGGCAGGCAATTCCCAGCGGTTGCCATTTAGCGTCATTTCTGTTTCTGTTGCACCGCTTGAAAAGTCACCATCAGCGTCAGTTAAAAGATATGCTTTACCCGCATATGCTTGCGGAAGTTTTGCGCTCTCGCTTGATGCAGCATCCGGTACCGAGATATACACTGTACCCACTGTTCCGGTTTCTTGCACCTTCCATACTCTGCCGAGAATTTGACGACCTGTTGGCGCGCCGCTTGTTGTCCATGCACTTGTGTCACCATTGTTGTTTGCAACAGTCAAAAACTCTAAGTTATCAAGTTGTGTTCTTGAACCACCATTTGGAGAAGTGAAGTCATTATCAGTTGCGATTGTCACAAGTGCATCGTTATTTACACTCTTTGACACCCTTTGATCCAAGGTTGAGTCATCATCTCGTCCGATTCCAAAAATGTCATTATTAAATGCAGTATCTACTGAACTATCCCAAATTTTTGTTGTTCCATCTGAGGCCAGATAATCATATGGAGTTGTTTGATCCAACGTGATTCCGTATTTAATTGCTATATATGAATTAATTTGTTGCCTTTGTGTATTTGATAAATTAGTATCATACACAATAACTTCTCCCAACCCCCCTTGTAAAAATGCATTTGATATACCTGAAAGATTACTTTGTTTTGCCCCTATATGAAATTCCTGATCTATAATATTAGGCGTGATATCCAAATCACTTGTATTATTTTTAAGAAGAGGAGTTGGCAACGCTTTTGCATTTGCAAATAACTGATAAGAAGAAAGACTTGCGCCAGCGGCTGCAGCATAGTGAGAGATGATAGGTTTTGTCTTTGTGTATGGATTGGCATTTGCATACCACTCTGTAGCATTATTCGTAGCTCCGGATGTATACAATGCCAGAGCGTCAGTTACTGCTGTATCTGCCGGATTAAACATTCCAAAAGCTATATTTTTCCCATCAGAAGCAATTGTTGTGTTTCCTATGTATAGAAACGCTCCAAAATTATCAACAGAATCTTGTTTACTTAGTACAAACACTTCTCGCGCCGGAGTTCCCGTACTTAAATTAGAACTTGTACTTGTAAGCAAATCATTATCAAATTTTAACAATGGGTTAAAGTTGATTGCATTTTCAACTAATGCCGGTTGTTTTGCAGAATCTGACTGAGTTACGTGATTATTCATCATTGATTGATCCCTCCATTCACTTATTGCTGTTGTTCCGGTTACTCCAGCATCTGCCTTAAGCCATAGAGCAAGATTAGAGGTTACTCCTCCGGGAGATTCCGGCGCTCCTGTCGCAAAAGTAAAGTACTCCCCATCTGACAAATCAATGCCGGCAGGCAATTCCCAGCGGTTGCCATTTAGCGTCATTTCTGTTTCTGTTGCACCGCTTGAAAAGTCACCATCAGCGTCAGTTAAAAGATATGCTTTACCCGCATATGCTTGCGGAAGTTTTGCGCTCTCGCTTGATGCAGCATCCGGTACCGAGATATACACTGTACCCACTGTTCCGGTTTCTTGCACCTTCCATACTCTGCCGAGAATTTGACGACCTGTTGGCGCGCCGCTTGTTGTCCATGCACTTGTGTCACCATTGTTGTTTGCAACAGTCAAAAACTCTAAGTTATCAAGTTGTGTTCTTGAACCACCATTTGGAGAAGTGAAGTCATTATCAGTTGCGATTGTCACAAGTGCATCGTTATTTACACTCTTTGACACCCTTTGATCCAAGGTTGAGTCATCATCTCGTCCGATTCCAAAAATGTCATTATTAAATGCAGTATCTACTGAACTATCCCAAATTTTTGTTGTTCCATCTGAGGCCAGATAATCATATGGAGTTGTTTGATCCAACGTGATTCCGTATTTAATTGCTATATATGAATTAATTTGTTGCCTTTGTGTATTTGATAAATTAGTATCATACACAATAACTTCTCCCAACCCCCCTTGTAAAAATGCATTTGATATACCTGAAAGATTACTTTGTTTTGCCCCTATATGAAATTCCTGATCTATAATATTAGGCGTGATATCCAAATCACTTGTATTATTTTTAAGAAGAGGAGTTGGCAACGCTTTTGCATTTGCAAATAACTGATAAGAAGAAAGACTTGCGCCAGCGGCTGCAGCATAGTGAGAGATGATAGGTTTTGTCTTTGTGTATGGATTGGCATTTGCATACCACTCTGTAGCATTATTCGTAGCTCCGGATGTATACAATGCCAGAGCGTCAGTTACTGCTGTATCTGCCGGATTAAACATTCCAAAAGCTATATTTTTCCCATCAGAAGCAATTGTTGTGTTTCCTATGTATAGAAACGCTCCAAAATTATCAACAGAATCTTGTTTACTTAGTACAAACACTTCTCGCGCCGGAGTTCCCGTACTTAAATTAGAACTTGTACTTGTAAGCAAATCATTATCAAATTTTAACAATGGGTTAAAGTTGATTGCATTTTCAACTAATGCCGGTTGTTTTGCAGAATCTGACTGAGTTACGTGATTATTCATCATTGATTGATCCCTCCATTCACTTATTGCTGTTGTTCCGGTTACTCCAGCATCTGCCTTAAGCCAGAGCATTAAATTACTGCTAACACCACCGGGTGCTGTTACCGTACACATACCGGCGTCATTGATGGTCCACCCATATGTGTCAATAATTGACTGACGCGCTGCCGCCGCCTGACAATATACGGAATTTCCGGCATCAAAGGTTACACCATTTTGCAAGGTCTTGCTTGCCCACCCGGTCAAAAGCGCGTCGTAGTTTGCTGTTGAAAGCCCAGCGTTACGGAACATATAGGTAGCGTCGGTAAGCTTCTCAGGATTCCAATTTCCAAGGTTCTGGTCAAATGCCGTAGCACCCTCAAACATACTGCGCATTGTCCCCGGATTTCCGCCGACCAACAAACCGACGCTTGAGACGTCCCAATTATCCAACGGCTGATTAAATGCACTTGCCTCACGGAACATGCGCGTCATGGAACGCACATTTGAGGTGTTCCAGTTATTGAGCGGTTGATTAAACGCCTTTGCCGCGTTGAAAGTCTGATACATGCTTATCACATTTGAGACGTCCCAATTATCCAACGGCTGATTGAAAAGATCCGCTCCCTCAAAGGTCTGGCGCAAACTTGTCACACTTGAGGTGTCCCATCCGCTGATATCTTGATTGAAGTTGTCCGCCTGTCGGAATGTGTATCCAAGGTCGGTAACATTTGAGACATTCCAGATGCCGATATCACGGTTAAATGAAGTTGCGCCCTCAAACATGCGGTTCAGCGTTGTGGCAGAGCCCATGTCCCAACTGGTAATATCACCATTAAATGAGCTTGCCCCACGGAACATTGCATAAAATGATGTCACATTAGAGACATCCCAGTTGTTAAGGTCCTGATTGAAGTTTGCATTGGCATCAAACATACCACCCATATTGGTAATGTTTGAAACATCCCAATTGTTAAGATTCGGTATGCTTGCAAATGCAGTACCGCGGAACATTTCATACAAGTTCGTCACGCCGGATAGGTCCGGAATATCCGAGGCGCTGATTGAGTTGAGGTTGGTGGCATACTCAAACGCGCTGTCAAAGCTTGTCCACTTGATATTTCCCCATTGCAAAATGTTAACGAGCTTTTGCGAGTCCGTCTGCACATTAGTTGGTGCGTTGCTGTCACGCCCAAAGATAATACGCGGAAAGCCCGTCCCATCACCAACAGCGTCTTGAATACGCACCGTGTATGTGCCGGCGCTTGGATAATCACAGGTAAAGTCTCCACTGATGCCCGCACCATCAAACATGCCGTCATTATCACAGTCAATGTGATACAAATAGGTACTGTTCGGGTCGGTCGGTACGGTAAACTGCGTGTCGGTGCTTGTGCCAACATTGTCGGTTTTTACCTTAAAGATAAAATCATTTGACGCATTACCACAGTTCAGCGGTGAGACCGTTGCAGTATTTGACTCATTGCCTGTGTTGCCAGTCTCCACCACTTTGACGTCAAACGCCGTTGTGTTTGTGTTACCCGCAAGGGTTACCGTAATCGGCGAGCTGGTCTGCCCGCCGGCGATGGTAGAGCCGTCGCCTACGTTTACCAAATCAACGCTCGTCTCGTTATTGTCCGCGTGCCAATACACAGTGTAGACATAATCCGCGCCCGAACATGAGCCGGCAACATTGCTTACCGTTACATTATTTGTGTTGTTATCCACAATAAACAGCGAGGCACCACAGGTGTAAAACTCTACAGCCCCATCGCGCACTGTCACCGTATTGTCTTCATCAGAGCTTGTACCATCGGCATTACAGGTCGCGTCTGGATTTTGGGTAATACCCTTGGTACTTACACCCTCGCCCTCGTGCTGTACTTTAATCTCAAAAGTCTTGCCATCGGGCATATCCATCGGAATTATCATCTTCACCGGCTTTGAGAACACTAGGTGCTCGCCCGGGATACCAAACTCCGCCACCGCATGCACTTTACTCACCGCTTCTTCGTCGCCTGCAAGTTTCTCCTTTACCTCACTTTCGCTCACAGCGCGTGCGCTAAACTCCTCAAGCACCACCTCATCGCCGGTCTTGCTCTCAATCACCGTCCCGTCGGCAAGCTCCGCCTCCACATCATCCGTGTATACAATCACATCTTTTTGCAACTCAACCGCGCCATCCTCACGCTCTTCAACTATATCACCGCTCACAAGATCTTCCAATCCAGCAGCTTGGGTTTTAGAAATTTCCAAAGATGTTCTGGAAAAATCCATTCCCACAAAAATATACTGTCCATAGAGAAAGAATGAAAACAACAAAACGAGCATCCCTAAAATAACCCTGGTTGCTCCTTTTTTGATGGATTTAATCAATCCATTTTTCATAATTTTAATTTTATTTTTTTATTTATCTCATCAAATTCCAAATCAATACAACAAGAAAATACCCCCTATAAAAACTACCGCTTTTTTAATAAATATCCTTTTCACAAATCAAGTAACAAAAAACGCCCAAACGCACCTCAAACAAAAAGACACACGAAAAATAATAATTATCATTTTCTATTATACCACCTCTAAATTATTACGTCAAACCACCCAAAAAGGAAGTTCTGTAGATATCTCACCAAAACAACCAAAAAAACAAAAAATCACCAAAAAATATTTCATGAAAGACATCAACACTAACAAAAAAACGATATCCACCACGAAATATCAAAGAACAAGAATGGTCTTTTTACGCAAAACACCAACAAACAAAAGAGTCTAAAAAATATCAACAAAAAAAATAAAATACTATTCGCTTAAATATTCGCTTAAAAAATCATTAATCAACAACTTATCAACAATACCACCAAAACTTAATGAATACAAAAATAACTACCTATCAAAAAAACAAAAAAACCGCCTCTCGGCGACCATTACCACAATACAACATACAACCACAAAATAACCAAAAAATTTTTATATTTATTTTTACTTTTTATAATTCACCGATGACCTTCCCTTGAAACCAATCAACCCACTTCGGACTGGTTACCGGGGCGACAATCGCCCTCAACAATTTTTTGTGGCGTGTCGCCACCGGTGTACCGACAATTATTTCGGGTGATTCACAATTGTCGGCAGGCGAGAGATAATACTCTCATTGTCTCCACCATAAGGAAAACTCCTTTGCCGTTTTTCTTTTTTCTTTTTTCTTTTTTTGTTTTTTTATTTTTATTTTTGTTTTTTTATTTTTATTTTTGTTTTTTTTGAAAAAAGAAAAACTTTAACGACACTACCTGTGATGCATTGATCACAGATTAATACGGCAGAGAAGTTTCAGTCACAAATAGGGGGAAATTGTGACTGAAATTCCTCTGCCCTATCTTATGGTGGATTATCAAAGTACAAAAATTTACAAACTACTCCCAATTCTGTCAGTTAACATGAACAACCTGCCCTTCAAACATCCTTCCAAATAACCATTCCTCACTGATATTCTTATTATAGCATACTTTCTTAACTAAGTCAAATTTCACCCCAAGATTCACAATACGATACAAACAAACACCTCAAACAAGAAATCAACAAAATCTTAAAAACAAAGCACACCATCTCAAAGTTATCAACAATATGTTAACAGATTGTTGATAACCTTCCTATTTACTCACCCTACTCAAGAAATAATCGGTAATTTTTTTGGCGGACATCTTTGAAGTAGCAAAGTAAAGAATTTCACCCCGTCCCAAATTAATCACATTCCAATCTACAGATTTATCACTGACACCGGAAACATAATTAAAATACCTGGCTTCCTTGTTTTCTTTATTAACATTAAAAACTATCGAATCACCGGATAGAGTTGGCTTATCGCCATCAACAAATAATGGCAACATTTTGGCTGGTAAAAGATTCTCTTTTGCCACAATAGACGCTTTAAATTTTTGATAATCACCAACATCAGCCTTCAATTCAAATAACAGTGTAATTCTAACAGAACCATTATCATCCAAAACAAATAATTTACACGGATTTTTTAATAAATTAACATCAACCAACTCATCCAACCCAACCGCCTTTAAAAGAGTTTCGGCCACAAAAGGAGTATTCTCGTCAATCATTGGTGTAACAAATAAGCCATTAGTCAAACCTCCTTCAGTAGCCATCCCGCTTTTCTTTAAATTAGCCACAAAATTAACTAAATCAACTAAAAAAGTGGAATCGGTTGTAATAAATTTATTAACATCAAAAGGATTTGCGCCTTGAGTATTGTTTTTAGTGGTAACTTTATTATCAACCTTTTTTTCATTACTTGAATCAACAGTAGAACTATTTCCGGAATTCGTTTTTTTGGCAAGATTTTTCTTTTGCTCCTCTTTCTTCTTTATTTCAGCCCTTTTTGTAACCGCTTTACTCATATAAAAAGTATATCCTCCAGCCAACAAACCGGCCAAAAACAAAACAAAAACTATTACAACAACCATAGGAGCCCACTCCTTTTTCTTTTTACCCTTTTTATCAATCGAAAACGGTTCTTTGGAATGACTATCTTTCTTTTCGGTTTTTTTCGCCTCTTTTTTATTGGAGGTAATTGTTTTATGCAAAAAAGGATGATCCGTACCTGTTTTGGTCGAATTCAATCCCGAATTCAAACCATCTTCACCAACATTCTCCTTTTTTAAAAAATCAAATGACTCTTTCTTGTTAAATTGACCCTTAAAACTACCTCCCGGCATCCTCAAAGAAGTCTTTTTGTTGGAATCAACCAATTTCGGCAACTCCTTATCACCAATAACTTTTTTATCCAAATCGGTTTTATGTTTCTTTTCTCTATTCGAAAAATGCGATGTTTGCCGAGATGATACTTTAGATAATGAAGAAGAGATTTCTGAAGATAGACCTTGCTCCGCTTTATTTTTCATCCTTTCATCACCCCCCTTAACATCACCCTGTTTGGTAAAATTTCCATTATTTTGGGGTTCTTGATTACTAACCTCAAAATCGACTGACATCTTTTTTGGACCAACTCCTTTTAAATCTGTGTCCATCGTCCTTAAATCAACCTGCACCACTTTTTTCTTGCCGGATTTTTTTGTTTTTGTTTTAAACATTTTTCTGTTTTTTTATTTTTTTATACAAAGCAAAAAAGATAATTGACAACCAAAAAAAGACATACAAACCAGAAGAAATGCGCCTCAAACTACTACAATTGCAATTATAACACAAAAAAGGATTTTTGACCAGCCCTCTAATTCTTTTTCACTTCTTTTAATTTTAAACTTATCTTACCATCCTTCTGAATATCAGTCACCGTTACAACAACCACCTGACCTTCTTTTACCACATCAGTCACTTTATCAACTCGTCCATTGGAAAGATTTGAAATATGAATCAAACCATCTTTTCCGGAAGTTAATTCCACAAAGGCGCCAAAATCCATAACCCTAACAACTTTCCCCGTGTATTCATCCCCGATTTCCACATCTTTCGTTAAGTCTTCAATCCACTTTTTGGCCTTATTACCGGCCTCCGGAGTTTCAGCGGTAATAAAAATATTGCCATCCTCTTCAATATCAATCGTACAACCGGTTTCATCAATAATCTCATTAATAATTTTACCACCTGTTCCAATAACAGACCCAATTTTTTCCGGATCAATTTTTATAGCAATAATTCGCGGAGCATAAGGCGAAAGCTCTACTCGAGGTTCCGGAATTGCTTTTAGCATTACTTCCATAATTTGCATTCTGGCCTCATACGCCTGCTCTAAAACCTCCAACGACAACTTAGGATCTATTCCGTCAATTTTTACATCTAATTGCATCGCTGTAATACCTTTTTTAGTACCAGCTACTTTAAAATCCATATCCCCCCAATGATCCTCCGGCCCTTGAATATCGGAAAGTATCTTATATTCTCCATTTTCACCGGTTACAATACCCATAGCTATTCCGGAAACTGGCGCTTTAATTGGTACTCCGGCATCCATCAAGGCCAATGTTGAACCACAAGTAGAAGCCATCGAGGAAGAACCATTGGAAGACATGACTTCCGAAACTAATAATATCGTATAAGGAAAATCATCCTTGCTTGGTAAAACAGGTTCCAATGCCTTTTCCGCTAAAGCTCCATGTCCAATTTCTCGTCTGCCCGGCCCCCTCATCGGTCTAACCTCACCAACACTATATGGTGGAAAGTTATAATGATGGATGTAACGCTTTTTTTCATCAACCTCCATAGTGTCAATAATTTGCTCATCCCCCGGCGCTCCCAAAGTCGCCACCGTCAAAACCTGTGTTTGCCCTCTCTGAAACAAACCGGTACCATGAGTTCTGGGTAAAATAGCAACCTGAGAGCTTATTTTTCTAATCTCCTTCGGTCTTCTACCATCCGGTCTCTCCTCTTTTTGTAATATTTTATCATGCAAAACTTTATTTAAATACCTCTCAAAAATCAAAAAAGCTTCCTCTTTTCTCTTTTTCAACACCACTTCATCGTCAAATTCTCTCTCCAACTTTTCAATCAGAGATTCCTTAATCTCACCCATCTTTCTTTCTTGTTCCACTTTATCTTTAGTATAAAAAGCCTCAACCAAACCATTTTCATCAAGAAAAGCATTGATTTCTTCCTTAAACTCATCTGTGGGAGTGGTTAGCTCAACTTCTGTCTTAACCTTACCAACAGAACCAATTATCTCCTCTTGAAATTGATTTATTTGTTTTACCACTTCAAACCCCCTCTCAATAGCTTCCGCCATTTCCTCGTTTGATACCTCTTTAGCTCCCGCTTCAATCATATTCACCTTATCAACAGTTCCGGCTACCACCAAATCCAATTCCGATTCTTCCAATTCATCCATTGACGGATTAACTTTCAGGGTATCACCAAATTTTCCAACCTGCACCGCCGCCACCGGACCCTGCCAAGGAATATCTGAAATACCTAAAGCTATTGACGCCGCCGAAACAGCAACTACCACCGGATTTGTTTCATTGTCTATCGACAAGATGGTGACAACAACTTGCACCTCATTCCTCATTCGCTCATCAAAAAGCGGACGAATAGTTCTATCAACAAGACGACCGGCCAAAACAGCCCGATCCGACGGTCGTCCTTCCCGTTTGATAAACCTGGAACCTTTTATTTTACCGCCGGCATAAAACCTCTCTTCATAATCAACAAAAAGAGGAAACCAATCTTGCCCCTCTTTTCTATTCTTACTCATTGTAGCGGTTGCCAAAACCACAGTATCCCCGTACTGCAAAGTAACCGAACCGCCAGCCTGTTCAGCCAATAAACCAACCTTGGCTGTCATTAATTTACCATCTACCTCCAAAGAAAATTTTTTTATTTCGGTCATAAACCTTTTTCGCTTTGTTAGTTGCGACAAAAAACGGATTTACTCCCAAAAAAGTAGAAAACAGAAAAACAAACACCAATCCCGGAAAACAATTAATAATTGTTTTTCTATCGTCTACCTTGGGAAATTAAATCCTTTCTCTCCCAAAAAACAAAGTTTAATAAATTATTAAATCCACAACAAGCATATCATCAACAACCAAAAAAGTCAATTTTCTATTCACCCTCCCCAAAAAATCAAACAAAAACACAACAAAAAACTATCCGTTTCTGGATATGGTTACCATTTTGTCTTTATAACGACGAAGTTGTTTTAAAAGAGCCTCCATTACATCATCAACTGTCATCATAAATTCTTTATTTATTTTTTCAACCCTGAAAGTTTTCCGAGGAGTTCTAAGCATTATCTCCACTCGCCAAAATGTTTTCTTGTCTTGATTTATATCAACCTCCAAGCGTAATTCGTCTGGTTGTTTGCAATTTTTGAAAAACTTACCCACCTTTTTAATTCTTTTCTCTAAATATTCATCCTCTTTCTCGCTCAACTTAACACCATTAAGTAAGTATTTTATATTCATTTTTTATAAAAAATTAATATTTATTGTATATCTATATTTTATATTAGCAAAAAATTCATCTTGTGTCACTAAGCTATTTGACAACATTACACGCTTTTTTAAATTCATCTAACAGTTCATTGGTAACTAACGAACCATTCAACTCGGAACGTTCCTTGTTAAAAGAAAAGGAAATAATAAATATTTTCCCAGAAATAAAAATCCACCTTAAATAATCAACGAGATTTTCATCTCTATATTCCAATTCAACCTTCTCCAAAAAATCATCTATCACCTTTCTTGCTTTTTTTACAATCTCACTTGCTTTAATTTTCACAGGACTACCAAAAACTTTTTTTTCAACAACAAGAATATATGCCAACAAAAAATACAACGCTTCTCTAGGATGTTGTTCCGGTTTTAAATTAGAATTTCTTTTTTTAAATAATTCTAACAACCGCTCTGTTATTTTGAATTCTATGTCTGACCATTCTTGTAGTTCTTGTTTTTGATTTGATTCTAAAGAAACACCTTCTAACTCTTGCAACAGTTTTTCAAAAACTTTTTTTATTTCTTCTTTATCCATCAAATCACCTTCATTATCTTCTTCAAATTCAACACCTCCTAGATCAACGAAGGACATTTCATGCAACCATTTAAAAAACCTACTCACCCTCCCTAAATCATTGAAATCGCTGATTGTTTGATTATTTACAAAGAACGCAATAAAAGCATGGTAACCTAAAATCAACCCCGACTCAAAAGGTCTTTTTGTCTCTCGAAAAAAATTCTCAAGAGGAATGCCTTCATTCACCTTTTCATTTAACACATCATAATAAATCTTCATTTTTTTCTCCCAGTCTTTCTGTTGATCAATTTTACTCTCCAACACTTGTATTATTCCATCTTCTTTAACAGCATAACCAAAAAGATGGTTAAAGATTTTTATTAATTTTCCTTGAATTGTCTCAATACTTTGCTCCAACAAATCACCTTTATCATCTTTCCATTCTAACACCTCTTTAAAAAAACTTGCGACACGACCATTAAAATCACTTTTTTGGCTTATTTGTTCAATTAAAAATAAAAACTGTTGGGAAAAATTCACCGACAACTTTTTTAGATCATCATTCGATAGACATTTTTCCAAAAAAAGATAAGCCAATTCCAATTTTTTAAAATTATCACTCAAATCTCTCCATCTCTCCTTTTGTGTCAGTTGAGAGTCTTTTTTATTTTCATCCATAGTCATCAGAATAGCATCTATTATCTTTTTTTTCTCAACATCAGAAAGGGTAGAAAACTCAGAACTAAAAAACCCAAGCTGTTTATTTAAATCATTACCATCCGAACCATTAAAAAAAACAGCTACAGGATAGATTTTATTTTCGTCAAGGACTTCACCACCGCGTACCTGAGAAATTATCTCACTTAAAGCTCCCTTGACAATTCGTTGTTGCAATATACCGGTAGCCTCTTGCAAACGCACTGCATCAATACTCATAATCTTAATTTTACAACTAATTAAACAATTTGTTTTGATAAAAACTTAAACCGCTAATTTACCCTCAAAATCAATACCAATCAAGCATCATAACATTAGATCATAGAAATTCATTTTTGTCAATACTAATTAACACAACAAAGGCATTTTACAAAAAGACTACCTCTGACAATTCTCACAAAAAACAGTCCCTCTACCACCAACTTTAATCTTCCGAATCACACCACCACAAAAAAAACATTTTTTACCGCCTCGCCCATAAACTCTCAACATTTTCTTAAAACCACCTCTCCTGCCTCTACTATCAACAAAATTACTAAAAGTTGTCCCTTTATTTTCAATCGCTTTTTTAATTACCTTCTTTATCGCCAAAAATAATTTTTCCTGTTCAGATAAATCAAGGGAATCAACCTTTCTCTCCGGATGAATACCGGCGAAAAATAAACTCTCATCAACATAAATATTTCCCAACCCGGCAATTACCGACTGATTTAACAATAAAACCTTAATACCAACCCTCTGTCCGGTTAGTGCTTTTTTGAAATTTTCAAATGTAAAATTTTTTTGTCCCGGTTCAATACCATAACCCTTCTTAATCTCTTTTAGCTCCGCCCCATTTACCACTTTTAACATCCCAAACTGCCGTAAATCATTAAAAAACAATCTACTCCCATCAGTAAAATAAAAAATAATATGAGTATATTTTCCCGGTTGACAATTATGATTTTTTGTTGACGATTTTAATAATAAAAATTCCTCTTCTTCTTTTTTGGAATTGATATGTCCACCAACAAGAAATTCTTTCTGATCACAATAAACCAGCTGGCCGGTCATCTTAAGGTGAATTAAAAGATATTTTTCTTTTTTTGAAAAAGAAGTTTTCTTGTTTTCGGGAATTGATTCTAATCCAATCCCTTTACTTAAAGAAAAAATTAAAAGTTTTCCAATTCTACCAACTTTTACAATCTCTTTTCCAATCAACTCACTACGAAAAATCTCAATGGATTGTTTGACTAACTTCGGTTTTTTGATAATTAACTTATCAATTTTCTTAAAAATAATCTGCTTAGCCAAACCCCTTCTTACTATTTCTACTTCCGGCAATTCCGGCATAAACACGTATATTTTAAATTAAATAATCTCTATTATCACTAAAAATCAACATTCAAACAAGGAAACCAACCACAAAAATAAAATTCTAATTTTCTAAATCTTTATTCAAAAAAACTTTTTGTGTAGGATAAGCAAATTCAATTCCCTCTTTAATAAAAGCTTCAAACAAAGAATAATTTAACTTATTTTTCGTTTCCGCCACATTCTTTTTAGCTGTTTCTCTGACTGTAATCACCACTTTAAAATTTAAAGAAAAATCTCCAAAATTATCAAAAACCACTTTTTTTAATTCTGTGTTCTTTTGTTTTAAAGTAACACTTTTAACAATTTGGGGAATCTTTTTTAATTTCTCCAGTGGAGTTTCATAAACCACACCAATAAAAAAACTAATATTTCTTGTTTTCTTTCCATCCTTACCACGAAAATTCATTACCACCTGCTCTGTTAATTTCTTGTTAGCCACAACCAACTCCTGTCCATCTTTAGTTTCCAATCTTGTTGTTTTAATACCGATTTTCTTTACTGTACCTTGATGTTTGTCATTTAAAGCTATAAAATCACCAACTACAAAAGGTTTATCAATTAAAATAGAAAAACTGGAAAAAATATCAGTTAATATATTCTTTAAAGCCATTGCAATTGCCAAACCGCCAATTCCCAAACCGGCAACCAGTGAAGTGACATTAACACCAAGGTTTGCCAAAATCATCAACACCCCAACAATCCAAACCCCTCCTTTTATAATTTGTTTTAAAAACTTTAAAATAGTTTTTTGACCACTGTCAGTTTTATCACTTTTTTCTGTTTGTTTATCTATAACATAATCAATCACTCTTAAAAAAATCTGAACAATTTGCCAAACCACCACCACAATAAAAACAAATCTCGCGATTTTATCAATTTTTTCCGAAGTAGTTAAGGTTAAAAATGCCAGATAAAAAGAAATAAAATAATAAATTGGTGGTTTAATAGTCTTTAATAATCCAAGAGCAAAATCATCAATTTCAGTAACTGTTTTTTGAGTTATTTTTTTTACTTTTTTTATTAAAAAATAAAAGAAAAATTTAAAAACAAAAACCAAAACAATAAAAAAGATTATTGCCACAAAAACTCTTTCCAAACTGTTTCCCCATAAAACTATTTCATTAAACAACATTTATTTATATTTTATATATTTATTTTTACAAATCATAATTAACTAATATTTCTCTCTTTCAAAAAATCTTCTATTAACTTTGTTGATGTTAAATTAAGAATTGATATCTTTTCACCTTTTTTGTAAGTAATAAGAATTTTTACTTCATTCATTCTATTTGTTTGTATCAACCATTTTGAATAATCACCAAAAATCAGATTTGGGCGTTTACCCTTATAATAGTCTTTATAACTATAAAGAACTGCATCGCAAAATTCCCTTTCTAAATCACTGGCATAATCATTCACTTCTTTAACCAAATGTTGATTACTTTCTATAAATTCTCGCAGATAAGACAAAACATCTTTTAAATCATGAAAACCTGAAACAAAAAACATTACCTCTTGGTTTTCATCTTCTCTTTCTTCTAATAGTCTTGTTTTTATTTTTAGATAATTATAATCCGGCAAATTTAAATTACCCATTAAACCTTCTCTTTTACCTTTCTGTTCTCCTCTACTAACATCACCCTCATCTACATCATTTTCCTCAACACTACCTTCTTTACTATCATCTTCATCTTCAACTACTCCCTCATTACCATCTCCTTTAACATCACCCTCATCTACATCATTTTCCTCAACACTACCTTCTTGACTACTATCTTCATCTTCAACTATTCCCTCATTATCATCTCCTTCATTAATACTTTCTATGATACAACCTATGATACGATATAAAACAGTATCTGCATTATAATTATAATTATTGTTTTGTGGTATTTTTAAATAATCACCAATCTCTTTAACAAATTCATCAATATCAAATTCTTCACCTTGTTCTTTTTGTATATTTTTTATATAATTAACTACAAAATCAAATCCTCTAAAATTTTTAAGAGTTCTAAACCATTCAAATAAATATTCTGAATCTTTGTGATAATAATCAGAAATTAATTCACTAATATAAGTTAAAAACAATTCAGTTATATATTTATTTTTTATTAAGATAATAAAATCATCATCACTCAATTTATAACCATTTTGTTTCATAACCTCCAACACCTCCTCTTTTTTAGATTCATCAATCTCTAAATCATCATCAATATCAAATCCTTCACCTTTTTCTTTTTGTATATTTTTTATATAACTAAGTAATTCTTTAACTTTTTTAATACTTCTAAAATTTTCTGAATCTTTGTGATAATAATCAGAAATTAATCTACCAATATAAGTTAAAAACAATTCAGTTGTATATTCATCTTTTATTAAGAGAATAAAACCATCAAAAACATCATCATTCCATTCAAAACCAATTTGTTTTATAACCTCTAACACCCTCCCTTTTTCATATTCATCAATCTCTAAATTATCATCAATAAGAAAAATTCTTTCATTATTTAATAAATAATAAACACAAGGATATAAATCTTCCGATGATAATTCACGGCCTTCTTCAAATAGATCAAGTTTACCTTTAAAAATTTCTTTCTCTAAATCTGAATATCTTTTATTATAGCCTTCTATTAGTTTCTGTGGTATTCCTCTCACTTAATTTACAATTAAAACTTAATATTAATAAATAATAGTAATCTCTTCTTCCAATTTAACTCCAAATTCATTTCTTACAGCTGTTTTAATTAATCCAATTAAAATTAACACATCATCAAAAGTGGCATCCCCCAAATTAACAATAAAATTACTATGATATTCACTAACCATCGCTCCCCCAATTCTCTTCCCTTTTAATCCAACTTTTTCTACTAACCAACCGGCTGGAACTCTACCATTCCTCGCTACAACCCCTGTATCCTCTTTAAACATTTCTTGAATTCTCTCAGAAACAAGGGGATTTTTAAAAACAGAACCGGCTGAAGGATATTTTATGGTTTTAGACTGTTTACTTTTCCTTCTTTTTAAAATCTCCTCCACATTTTTTTTCACATCCTGACCGGTTATTCTTAATTCAAATTCCACCTCCCAAATCAACAAACTCAATATCTCTTTAAATATACTATCTCTATAACCAAACTCGCAATCCTTATTACCAAAAACCTGTATCACTTCCTCACAGTTTTGACTAATTTCTTCCGGTAACTCATTTGGGAAAATTATCGGAAATGAATAACAATTATCAGGTAACTCCTTTTTTCTAATATTAACCGCAGCCACTTTCTTAACCACATCTTTCATTTCTCCCCCAAAAGCACCCGCATTACCTCTAACGGCTCCCCCAACAGTTCCCGGAATACCAACTGCCCATTCCAACCCACTAGCATTTAACTTCACCACTTCAGACACAACCTTCCCCAACCTAACACCGGCACCACAATTAACAACAACTCTCTCACCATCAACAACAACCCTAAAATCTTTGTTTATTATTTTAATAATTAAACCATCAAATTTTTTATCTGTCAATAGCAAATTACTACCACCTCCCAAAATAAAGATTTTTTGTTGATGTGTATTTGCCCAATTTAACACCCCGGATAATCTTTGTAAGTCATCAACTTCAACAAAAAAACTGGCTACTCCGCCAATTTTAAAAGTAGTATATTCTTTTAAAGAAACATTTCTTTTAATATTGTGTTTTAATTTTCTCATTTTTTTATTTTTTTTATTTGTAATTCTTTATTTTTATTTTAAAGCCGTAAAAACAAAATTTAACACACCTCAAAAAATTCAACAACACAAAAACTAAACAACCAACATTACAAAAATCACACCAAAAAAACACCCTAAAAACAAATTATTCTTTCACAATAGGCATAACCATATACAAGAAATCTTCTACAATTTTACCATCATAAAGACTTTTGAATAAAACCGGTGATTTTTCTTTTTTTAATTCCATTAATATCTCTTCATTTTCAAATAACGAACTATTCAAACCCTCCAATAAATACCTATGATTAAAATAAACATCAAAATCACTATCAATATCTTCAATTTTTATCTTAGAAACACTTTCTCCTAAATCAACAGATTGTGCTGTAATTACAATATAATCATCACCCTCTTTTTTTGTAATTCTCACCTCACTATTTTGACTGACAGTTACGGATGATGTAATTTTTATCGCTTCCAAAAATTCGTTTTTGTTTAATTTTATTTTTATATCACAATCGGTAGGTATAATTTGTTTATAATCCGGATAATGTCCGCTTAATAATTGTGAAGTGATATGTACATCATTTAAATCAAAAAATATTTGATTATCACCAATAAAAACAGCCACCTCACTATCATCATCCATTTGTTGTAACTCCGTTAAAACTGTTATTGGTAAAATAATACTATTATTCTCGTCAATATACTTAAAATAATCATCACCAACTGAATCACCGGTTATCGGAACTTTTAACTCCATTAACCTAAAACTATCAGTTGATGCCAATATTAAAGATTTTTTCTTAAATTTCACATTTACACCATTTAATTCCTGTCTGGTATCTTTATGTGCTATTGAAATATTAACCCCATTAACAGCTTTAATAACATTTTTCATTTTCATTTTGAAAAAATATTTTTCCGGCATCTCCGGTATAATCGGAAAATCTTTGGCTTCCAAAGTTTTTATTTGAGTATTATGATTTTCTGATTTAATGTAAAATTTTCCATCTTCAACATTTACATCAACAACCTCTTCTCTGATATTATTCAAAAAAATACTTAAAACTCTCGGTGGTATTGTTATTGACCCTTCCTCTTCAATTTTAGCGCTAATAAAAACTTTAATGGCAACTTCTAAATTTGTTGCTACTAAAACCAATTGCCCTTTTTCGGTTTTAATTAAAATATTACCTAATATAGGTAAGGTTGTTTGTTTTGAAACCACCCTTTCAACTCGACTAACAGCTTTTTTGAGTTTATCGGTTTTACATGTAAATTTCATAAAATACTTTTTAACAATTAAATAGATTATTTTATATATAAAATTATTATTACTATTATATCAACATTTTTGTTGATAAGTATGTTTTTATTGTAATTTAAAACATTTTTTATGTATATAATAACTAACAATAATTAACAACTTACCACCACAATAATCAATTTCAACAAAACAATAAAAAATACAAACAGTTAATTAACATACTAGTAAACAACTTTTTCGTCAATAGCAACAATTTATCAACAAGTTATAAATCAATTGTATACAATTATTACAAAAAAATAATCAACAAGTAGAAATTTTTTCCTTAATAAATTTAATCTGATTTGTTAAATCATCACTAAAAGGTAAGGCTTTTTTGATTTTTTCGTAAGCATAAATAGCCGTAGAGTGATCCCTTCCACCCATAAACTTACCTATTTCCGGATAAGACATATCTAACTCCGTTCTTAATAGATAAAAAGCGATTTGTCGTGGTTTTATCACATTTTTCTTTCTACACCTATTTATTATTTCTTTTACATCTATATTAAAATAATCAGCGATAGCTTCCAGTATCGTTGTTGGAGTGGTATCTTTTTGGTGATTTATGGAAATAATATCTTTTGTTAAGTTAATAACATCATCCATCTCCGGCATTCTGTTTTGAAATTGAAAAGTAACAATTATTTTATTTAAAGCACCCTCCAACTCTCTAATATTATGATAAATATTTTTTGCTAAGTATTCAGAAATTTTTCGATCAAGTTTAAATTTTTTTTCTTCCAATTTCTTATCTATTATGGCTAATCTGGTTTCAAAATCCGGTTTTTCAACATCAACAATCATTCCACCTTCAAATCGAGATCTTAGACGATCTTCCAGGGTTGAAATTGATTTTGGTGGGCGATCTGAACTTAATATTACCTGTTTTCCAAGTTGGTATAAAGATTCAAAAACATGGAAAAATTCTTCCTGAGTTTTTTCTTTACCTGATAAAAACTGAATATCATCCAAAATTAAAATATCTAAAGCTATATATTTATTTTTAAATTCCTTAGCCTTGTTTTTTTGAATAGCATCAATCAATTCATTGGAAAAACGCTCCATACTGGAATAATGAACCTTAAAATTGGGGAAATTTTGCAAAATTTGGTTGCCGGTGGCTTGTAAAAGGTGGGTTTTACCCAAACCTACCCCACCATAAACAAAAAGAGGATTATAATTTTCCCCCGGTTGCTTTGAAATTGATTGACAAGCCGCACTCGCCAATTCATTATTGGAGCTTACGATAAAGTTATCAAAACGATAACGACTATTTAAGTTGTTTACAAATGATCCGGAAAGAGTTTTTTGAAATCCGGATTTTAAAGTCGAATGAGAAGTATTTAAACTTTTGTTCGGAATGTTTTTAAGAGTGTCTTTAATTTGAGAGGTATTCGTTGAATGATTATTTTTAGTTAGTAAGGTGTTTGGAGCAATAGAATCAATACTTTTTTGTTGTTTTTGTTTTATTGATGACTTATTAACATTTAAATCAACCTGCCCAACACGACAAGAAAAATTATTAATCTTTGGCCTGTATTTTTGTAAAGCGCTTAAAATGTGTTTTTTGTATTTTTTTTCTAACCATTCTTTAGCAAAAATATTTGGCACACTAACAACTACTTCATATTCATCTATGAAATAAATTGAAGTGCTTAAAAACCATGTCGTAAAATTTGCTTTGGAGATTATTAATTCCAACTCCCCAAGAACTGCTCGCCATAAATCATTATTTGACATTTGTGTATTATTCATTTTTTTGTGCGCCCCCTCACTTTTTATTGGCTCCTTATTTATAATAATACATAGTGACAGTAGTTACAATACAAAAAACAAGTAAATAAGTAAGAGTTATCAACAAGTTATTAACAATACTGACTAATATTAAAAAAAGCCTTATTTAAAGCATTTTTAAAAAGAAAAAAGAAAAAAAATAAAAGTTATCAACAAAGATGATAATATCAAAAAACAAACAAGTTTTCCGGGAAACCATAATGTAAATCGGTTAACTAAACAGAAATACTTGTCTTAAAACCTGTAATTATCACCCGATTAAAACAAATATAAACATCCCAATTGTTTTAAGGGTGAATCTAAATTTAGTTAAGTTAAAAAATCAATATCAAAGAATAATCAAGTTAAACCCATCTAATAAAAAACAAGAAAATAAATTTCAGAAAATAAAAAAACAACAAAACTACCCAACCCAATTAACTTGAGTTTCAAATAAGAGCTAAAATTATTAATAAACTAATACCAACAAACTCATCAAAGTTTATTGATGAATATTAATATTTTCTTTTTGTTTTGGGTTTTAATTTAAAACTTAACTTGTACAGCCATATTATACAACATTTTTTTAATAATGTCAAAAATACTCTTGATTGTATTGACAAAATTATAAAAATGTGTTAAAGAACTATATTAAATCAATATTACCACATTAAATAAACCAATGTTTCACGTGAAACAATTTATTATTTTTTTTAAAAATTAACAACTTATCAACAACAAAAATCCCCATAAATAAAACCTTTTTTAGTAGTTATTAACAATTAGTAAGATCTTACTACACAGAAGTGTGTCAACATTCCCAATGTTTCACGTGAAACAATCACAAAACAAAACAAAACCAATGTTTCACGTGAAACAATTGCGAAACAACTCTCAAAACAAATGTTTCACGTGAAACAATCACAAAACAAAACAAAACCAATGTTTCACGTGAAACAATTGCGAAACAACTCTCAAAACAAATGTTTCACGTGAAACAATCACAAAACACTTCCCAAAAACAATGTTTCACGTGAAACAATCGTAAAACATTTCCAGAAAAACAAATGTTTCACGTGAAACAATTGCGAAACAACTCTCAAAACAAATGTTTCACGTGAAACAATTGCGAAACAACTCTCAAAACAAATGTTTCACGTGAAACAATCACAAAACACTTCCCAAAAACAATGTTTCACGTGAAACACTGGCAAAACTCTATTTTTCGGTAAAAATTTTAAAGATCCTCAACCGTTCTCAATGTTTCACGTGAAACAATTTCCAAAATGCTCTCAAAACAAATGTTTCACGTGAAACAATCACAAAACACTTCCCAAAAACAATGTTTCACGTGAAACAATCGCAAAACAACCCCCAAAACAAATGTTTCATGTGAAACAATCGTAAAACATTTCCAGAAAAACAAATGTTTCACGTGAAACAATCGCAAAACAACCCCCAAAACAAATGTTTCACGTGAAACAATTGCAAAACATTTCCAAAAAAAACCAATGTTTCACGTGAAACAATCGCGAAACAACTCCCAAAACAAATGTTTCACGTGAAACAATCGCAAAGCAACCCCCAAAACAAATGTTTCACGTGAAACAATCACAAAACATTTTCAAAAAAACAAATGTTTCACGTGAAACAATCACAAAACATTTCCAAAAAAAACAAATGTTTCACGTGAAACATGACGGACAATGAAAATAAACAAATATCTACAGTAACAACATTACTATAGATTTTACTTTATATAAAGGAAAAACAAGCATATATTTTTAAAAAATATCCATAGTAACGACTGTACTATAGATTTTATTTAAAACTAAAGAAAAACAAAGACTTTACAAGAAAAAATTTCCATAGTATAATAAGTACTGTAGAAAACAAAAATAATTTCCAAAACCAAACCAAAAAACGAAACACAACCAAAAACAAGACAAAAACAATAAAAAACTAAATGCAACAAACGGAAAAACAATATAATCGTATCGTTAACAAACTACGAAAAGTAGGGGTTTTTAATATTGCCAAAATAGAGGAAGGAAATAATATTTCAAGATCACAAATAAACAAAATTATCAAGGGTTTAGTTGATAAAAAAATTTTAATTCCGACAAAAAGTCGAAAAACAAAACAAAAAGGGTATAAATTAAACAGGAGCAAAAAGGGTTTAATATTTTTTCTTCAACACACAGAACAGGCGACAATAATTGAAATTGCTAACGCTTGGGATGTAAGTATTGCTTCGGCGAAAAAATACATTAAAGAGTTTGTAGATGCCGGTGTTGTGGAAAAAATTGGGAAACCACCCAAAAAAATCAGCTACACGGTCAAAAATCAAGTAAACAAATATAATTATTCACCAAAACAAAAGGAAATAATTGAAAAATATTATACTTTGATCACTGCCGGCGGGAAATTATTGAAAGGAGTGAGAGGTTTTGAATATAAAATCAAGGAAAATTTTGGGGAAATCACACAAGGAGAATTTGAGCGTCTTACTGAAACATACCTTAAATTTCGGAAAAAATACGGTGACGAAACAATAAAAAAGCAAGGATTCTTCGAAATTACCGGTATATTTAAAAACTATTTTAAAAAAGAAACTTACCTGGAGAAGTTGTTTTATTGTGATTATGACGAAGTACCGATTTTCGGATATTCCTATCTTTATCAACTTATTCAAGTGGCGAAATGTGGACATATCAACACAGAAATCATGGTAGATATTACTGAAAGATTTCAAAAAGCACTTGACTTGATAATAATTGATGAAAAAATTGATGCCGTTGCATTTATTCCCCCAACGGTAATGAGAAAAACACAACTGTTAAACTTCCTAAAACAGCGGTTGGTTATCAATAAACCAATTATTGAAACAAAAAAAATGGAAAATTTATTTCCCATAGAACAAAAGCATTTAAAAACCATCCAAGAAAAGGAGGTAAATGCTAAAAGTAGCATAGAAATAAACTCACAAGAGCAATATGACAATGTTTTAATAATAGATGACATTCTTAATTCCGGTGCGACACTCAGAGAGGTGGCCAAAAAAATAGCAAGAAACAACATCGCTAAAAATATTTATGGATTAGTTGGAGCGGGAACAGTCAATTTTCAAAAAAATGAGTAAAATGGTGGAGGTGGATTCAAGTTGGGAGTTTGAAATATCTCAAGCCCCCACTTTTTCAAGTCGTTATCATTCAGAATAGTTATAAGGTGGTGAGTATTCCGGAATCGGATGAAAATGAAAAAACATTGGATTTGTAGGTGACGGATTACAAGATTTGTTGTTATTAAATAGAAAGGCAATGACTTTACTGGGCGATGGCTTCGCTTGATGAATAAAGATCAAACTTAAAAGAAGGCAGGGGTGCTTATTGGTGATGACTGGTTGAATCAAGATGTTATCTTTAATTCCTATCAAAAAACAAAAAGAAACCAACAATTAAAAAAGAATTAAAAAACAATTTCCGATTTTTACTTTTTCTTGCTCCTTTCTCTGTTTTGACATAATATTAAAAGGGAGTTTTGCGGTTATCAATGATTAATTTATACCCAGTGATTCAAGGAGTGAAAAAATAAACATTCAATAAAGCAAAGAGTAAAATAGAGATTGTCGGAAAATAATCTCAATCAATAAAACCAAACAAAGTAAAAAAGTTCAAAAATTAAAATAACAAAGGAAGAATATGATTGAAAAAAAACATCACAAATCAATTTTAATAAAATTTTTCTTAGTGCTTCTTGTCTTCGCCGGATATTTGTTTTTTGTCGTTGAAAGATATGGCACCACAGAAGGACTCTGGGTAACATTTTTAACTTGGTCTTTTTTTGTTTTGTGTACACCAATAGCCGACGCCGGATTTTTGATTGACTTTCCTTTGCGACTCATAACCGGCTGGAAAATGTTTCGAACGGAATTAATGGTTTGGCTTATAGCGGGAGTAATAAATTTTAGTGCCTTAATGTTCAATCCCGGCGCTTATGAAAAAACACACCTACTTAAACTGTTTAAACATATTTTATTACAACCATTTCCTCTTTGGATAATAATTGTTATTTCTGCCGTGGGCACTTTTATTTCCGTAAAAGTTGGTGATGAGGTGTTAGATAAAAAAGCCCAACACAAAAGAATATTTTACAAACAACACCAAAACAAATGGTATTGGTTGATGATGATATTTTTATTTATTATTATTCTTGTGATCTATGATTTTTTGGCGAAAAAAACAGGATTGTTTTTAATTGAACAATAAATGAGAGATAAAAAAATATTGAATAAAATAAAATTTTCCAAAGATCTAAGGAAGTTGACGATCCGAGAATTGCCATTGCTAAGCAAGGAATTAAGAGAATACCTCATTGAGAGTGTAGCCGAGTCCGGTGGTCATTTCGGTTCAAATTTGGGAGTGGTTGAGTTGACCATCGCTTTACATTATGTTTTCAACACTCCCGAAGATTTGCTTGTTTGGGATGTTGGACACCAAACATATCCACACAAAATTTTAACCGGAAGAAAGGATAAAATTAAAAAAATAAGACAGAGAGGGGGGTTAGCTCCATTTCCAAAGAGATCTGAAAGTAAGTTTGATACTTTTGATGTAGGGCACTCCGCCACTTCAATCAGCGCCGGCTTGGGAATGGTGGTGGCTGAAGAGCACAAAAGAACTAAAAAACGAAAAAAAGAGGTTGTCGTAGTTATCGGTGACGGCGCTCTCGGTGGCGGAATGGCCTTGGAGGCATTAAATCACGCCGGAGATATAAAGGCTAATATATTGATTATTTTAAATGACAACAAAATGTCAATCTCTAAAAATGTTGGTGGTTTATGTCGACACTTAACAAAACTGAGGTCATCATGGTGTTATAATAAAATAAAAAGTAAAAGCAAAAAAATCTTCAAATATAGCCCGGCACTTTTGCGTGCCGCTCGGCAAACAAAAACGAAATTAAAAGGAGTGTTGGCCACCGAAAGCATTTTTGAAAAGTTTGGCTTTAAATATTACGGACCAACAGACGGACACGACTTGATAGAATTAGTGAAAATATTAAAGTATTTAAAGAGAATCAAGGGACCGAAAGTTTTACACGTTGTTACTACCAAAGGCAAAGGTTATAAGCCGGCAGAAAAAGACGAATTTTGTTTGCACGCTACCAAACCTTTTGATATAAAAAATAAAACCACTGAAAAAAAGAAAAAAAACACTTCCGGTAAAACATACACAGATATTTTCAGTGATTGGATTGTTGAAAAAGGAAAGAAGAGTAAAAAACTTCAAGCAATAACACCGGCAATGTGTTCCGGATCCGGATTAAATCTTTTTGCTAAGCTATTTCCAGAACGATTTCATGATGTGGGAATAGCTGAACAACATGCTGTTACTTTTGCCGGAGGCTTGGCGAGCAGGGGAATGAAGCCGGTTGTTGCCATTTATTCAACTTTTTTACAACGGGCTTATGATCAGGTGATTCACGATATAGCCCTGCCCAACCTCGATGTTCTTTTTGCTATTGATAGAGCCGGCATTGTCGGTCCGGATGGCGCCACTCATGCCGGTAGTTTTGATTTATCCTTTTTGAGAGTGATTCCAAATTTAACTATAATGGTTCCCGCTACGAAAAATGAGTGTTATGCTATGCTGGAAGCGGGATATCAACATCCGGGACCGGTAGCTGTTCGTTACCCCAGAAGTGGTAGTAATGATAGATATACCAAAAAAGGACGAACACAAAGAATTAAAATCGGCCGAGCAAAAATTGTTTACAATGGTAATCAAAAGAAAAACAAAAAACAACAAAAGAAAATAGCTATTTTAGCATTTGGGGCAATGGTGGAAAAATGTCGCTTGGCGAGTAAAAAATTGTCGGTCACTTTGGTTAACATGCGTTTTGTCAAACCATTGGACGGAAAATTATTAAAGAAATTAGCCAAAACACATAGTCTTTTTGTAACAGTAGAGGATAATGTAATTGCCGGAGGTGCCGGTAGTGCGATAAATGAGTTTGTTTTAGACAATAACCTTAAGGTGCGAGTGAAGAATGTTGGTTTGCCGGACAAATTTTTACCACATGGCACACGAGAAGAAATCCTCTCCTTAGCCGGTCTTGATGAAGAAGGGATTTTGGAAAAAATTAAAAAAATTCTTTAAACCACGATTCTAGTAAACTTTCAAGATAACCGTTCCAGTAAATTTAAATATTTTTCAGGGTCAATATCAGAATCTGATTTTTCAAAACAGCATCTAAGGAAATTTATATAATGCTCGCGAAAATTAAAAGGACCCACATTTTCTCGGGAAAGAGTCTTTGCGTGAGCAAGTAATTTTAATACTTGCTGAGACCCAAGATGGTTGTCCATCAAAACAGTAAAAAGATAAAAAGTTTTGGCGGTGATTTCCTTGGAATCAATAAAATCTTCTAAGATATGAACTAGTAAGATTCTTTTTTCCCAATCTTTTTTAGGGATCGTTGTTTTTATGAGAGCGTGGGTTGCAATTTTAAGAATTAAATCACGTAGATCGTCGCGACAATTTTCTGTTGACATTATTGGAAATTTAAGAATTAATAATACAGTATAATAGATAAAAAATAAGCGTCAAGTATTTCTTGACAGAAGGGGTAAAATAGTAGATTATAAGAAAAGATGGATTGAAAGGGAATGGATATGACCTAAACACATTTAACAGAGAACAAGTAAATAACCTAACAATCAATTCAACAAATAAACAATTAGGGCCATTAGCTCATCTGGTAGAGCGTTCCCATGGCATGGGAGAGGTGGCAGGTTCGAGTCCTGTATGGTCCACTGAGTTTTTTATCCTCTTGAAAAGTTGATAAATTGGTAAATGTCCTTGTAGTTCAACGGATAGAACAAGTCCCTCCTAAGGATTAGATGCAGGTTCGATTCCTGCCAAGGACACCAAATTTTAAACCTTTTTTAGGATAGGGAAAAATAACCACAAAAAATTCCTGTTGCTTTGAACAGTTGATTGATGAAGAAAAAACACATCACCACGTTTTTTCCAGATTGGTAATCACCTCTCTTTTTCCAGTTTAATATATTTACTATCCTTTAAGAAATTACAATCTCTTGAATAAAATATCTTTCACACCGTTTGTTAGCTGTTTTTTTATTTTTTCAGAAGTTTCCGGCATAAACGGTTTTAAGAGACCGGCAACTAAAAATAAATCAGCTCTCAGTTTTGTCATCACCTCCGCAAACTTGTCCCTTTTCGTTTTTTTCAATTCCCAGGGCTTCGTTTCTTCAATGTATTTATTGCTTTCCCGAACTATTTTCCAAACATAATCCAACGCTTTATCAAAAGCAAAATCATTCATTAAATTCACAAATTCCTTTTTATTTTCAATTTCAAAATCCGAAACTTGAAGTCCTTCAAAATCCGAAGAGAGGGTTATCACTCTGGAAACAAGATTTCCCAAACCATTTGCCAAGTCGGCATTGTATTTTTCCGTCAATCGTTCCATTGTAATATCAATATCCTCTCCAAAACTACCGGCAGATAACAAAAGGTATCTTGTGCCGTCCTTACCGAATTGCTCCAACATTTCATCAATTCCAATCACATTTCCCAAAGTCTTACTCATCTTTTTCCCGTCTGACAAGATATGTCCATGCACAAATAATCCCCGAGAAATTTCCAAGCCCAAATGTTTCAGCATAATCGGCCAAATAGTACTATGTACTCGCAAAATATCTTTACCAATCAAATTTATGTCAGACGGCCAAAACTTCGCCCCGGTCACATAACTCAAAAAAGCGTCAAACCAAACATAAACCGTGTGACTTTCGTCAAAGGGTAAGGGAATTCCCCAATTAACATTTTTGCGAGAAATTGATAAATCCTCAAGTTTATTATTTTTCAAAAAAGACAAAACTTCATTTTTGTATCTTTCCGGCCTGATGGCGAATTTATCTTCTTTAATCATTTTTATCAACCATTCTTGTTCCGTTCCCATTTTCATCAAATAACTTTCTTCACGCATCAACTCCGCTTCTGTGTTGTGATCCGGACATTTTCCATCCACCAAATCACTTTCCGCTTTGAATTGCTCACAACCAACACAATATTTTCCTTCGTATTCTCCTTTATAAATAATCCCATTGTCATATAGCTTTTGTACAGCTTCCCGAATAAAATTTTTGTGTTTCTTTTCTGTCGTTCGCGTGAAAACATCATAATCAATTCCCAGTTTTTCCCATAATAATTTAAAACCTTCGGAAATCTCATCAACCAATTCCTGAGGGGTTTTATTTTCCGTTTCCGCTTTTTGAGCAATCTTTGCTCCATGCTCATCCATTCCGGTTAACAGAAAGGCATCTTCCCCGTTCATTTTTTTAAAACGCACCAAAACATCACTTGCTACTGTTGTGTAGGCATGACCAATGTGAGGTTGAGCGTTAGCATAATAAACTGGAGTGGTGATGAAAAATTTTTTCTGCGACATAACTTCTTTGGTTTACAAATTACAATCAATAACTATCCGATTGTTTATAGAAAACCGACCATATTTTAATCAACGGTCGGCAAGGAACCATTTTTATAATATCTTAAAAAACAACAACTGGCAATAAAAAGAAAAGTAAATCTATTCTTAAAAAACAAGATTCAAAAAAACACTTTACTTTTATCAAGGTGGTGTTATCATAGTAGTGACCATACACGATAAATAAAATTCCCTCATAAGACATTTTTTATTGTGTATGGTCACACAGTCTTGTGGGGGATTTTTATTAGGTTAAATATTTATTTTTAATACTATGACCAAACAGAACAAAAGTGTTACCCAAAACACTAAAAGAAAAAACTTTGGGGAATTCACCAACCTTTATTCTTTGAGCAAAACCTTGCGGTTTGAGTTAAAGCCGGTGAAAGCAACAAAAACAATTTTGGAAGTGGAAAGAAAAGATAGAGAAAATTTTAAAAAGGATAGAAAGATTGCTAAAAATTATCAAAAACTGAAAGGAATTTTAAATGAATTACATCAGGAGTTTATTCAAGATGTGATGAGAGAATTCAGTTTTCAGGAAAAGGAAATAAAAGAATTCGAAGAGAGATATCTGGAAGCTTTAAATTTTAAAGAAAAAGATAACTACAAAAAGAGAACACAATTGAAAAATGCCTATGAAAAAGTTGCTAAAAAGTTAGCCGGGAAAATAGCCACCGCTTTCGGAAAATATAATCAAGAAAAGTATGGTGTGAAATTTACCAAAAAAAATCTAACCGGCGAGAATGTCTTTGATATTTTGGAAGGAAAATACAAAGGTGATAAAAAGATTTTGGGAATTATTCATACTTTTAAATTTAAACCAACTAAAGAAGAAAAAAAGCAAGGCAAGGAAGCGGTTAACTTCAGCACTTATTTGGGCGGATTTAATCAAAACAGGGAGAATTTTTACAAAGGTGAAATGAAAGCGGGGCAATTTGCCACTCGCACCATTGAAAACCTTATTCAATTTCTCAAAAACAAAAAATTGTTTATTGATAAATACAAAGATAACTATCAAAAAATCGGCTTTTCACAAGAACAGGTTGAAATTTTTAACTTAAATTACTTCAACAATCTTTTCTTACAGGAAGGTTTAGATGTTTATAACGGTATCCTTGGCGCCAAAAAGGGAGAAAAAAATACCGAAAACGATGGATTAAACCAAAAAATAAATCTTTTCAAACAGAAAGAAAAAACCCGTTGCAAGGCGAATGGGGAGAAATTTAATAAATCCGATTATCCAATTTTTAAAGAATTATATAAACAAATCGGATCCATTAAAAAAGATAACGATGTCTATGTGGAAATCAAAAGCGATGAGGAGTTGGTAAATGTTTTGCAAAGCTTGCCCGAAAAGACAGCAAACACTTTAAGAGAGGTGCAAAAATTTTATGAAAACTTTTTTGATAAAATATTTAATGATGAATTTGATTTGGATAAAATTTATCTGCCAAAATCAGTGGGAACACATTTCTCTCATTTGGCTTTTTCCGATTGGTCAAAGTTAGCTTTCGTCTTTAATAAACGATGGAGAAATGAAAAAGTAAAAATAAAAGAGGGAGAAGATGTTAATGTTCAATCCCGTAGTTTGGCAGATATCAAAAAACGAATGGAAGAAATTTTGGAAATGGATGGGGGAGTTTCTTTCGGGAAAACATATTGTCAGAAGGTTGGTTTGGAAAAAGAAGCTCGAACCATTGAAGATGTTTGGAGTGGTTTTTGGAAAATTATCCAATATCACATCAATTCACAATTTATCGGAGGAGAAAAAGAGGTTTTTGATAAAGAAAAAAAGGATGATAAAACAGAAAAAATTCAGACAATAGATGATTTGCAAGAGGAGTATTTGCAGGCAACGGAAATGTACAGAGAAAGAATGGTGGAAAGCGAGGAGGGATTAAATGACGGGGAAGAAAAAGAAATCAAAACCAAATTGAAGAATTATTTGGACAGAATAAAAGACATTGAAAGAATTGCTCGCTACTTTGACTTGCGTAAACATTTTGATGACATTGATGAGGCAAGTAAAGATGGCGATTTTTATTTTATTTACCAAGAGTTATTGCAAGATATAAGTGAGGCGAAAATAAATGATCACTACAACGAAATTAGGAATTATTTAACCAAAGCCAATGTTGTTGATGATAAGTTTAAGTTGAATTTTAATGATGGACAAACATTGAGCGGTTGGGATTTAAATAAGGAAACGGAGAAATTTTCATTAATTTTCAAAAGAAAGGTTGATGGAGGGGTGGAATATTATTTGGGAATTATCAATAAAGAAAAAAATAAAACTATTTTTGACAAGAAAAAACATCCTGAAATTTTTACGGAAAATTCGGAGTTTGAAAAAATGGAATACAAGCTTTTTCCTTCACCGTCAAAAATGTTGCCAAAAATTGCTTTTACAAAAAACAAAGAAGGTGAGCGAATTAAGCCGGTATTTCTTGATGAAAATGCAGGGAAGGAGATAGCTCAAATAAAAAAGGAATTTGCACTGTTTCAAGATGCAAAAAAGGAGGATAAAAACAAATGGAGTGATGAGTTTGATAGAAAAAAATTAAATAAATTGATTGACTATTATAAATTGGTACTGGAAAAACATCCTGAGAAATATATGCAAACATTTAATTTTGTTTTCAAAAGCAGTGCAAAATACAAAAATCTTGGAGAATTTAATGATGATGTTGCTAGACAAAATTATGTTACTAAATTTGTCAGTGTTGACAAAGATTATATTGATCAAAAGGTGGAAAGTGGTGAATTGTATTTGTTTAAAATTCACAATAAAGACTGGAATTTAACTAAAGCCGGTGACACAAAAAAACAAAGCAAAAAAAATCTGCACACTATTTACTTTGAAGAATTATTTAGCGAAAAGAATATTGCTGAACCTGTCTTCAAACTTTCTGGCGGGGCGGAAGTATTTTTCCGTGATGCTATAGAGAAGAAAAAGCAGAAGAAGAAAAAAGACAAAAAAGGAAAAGAAATTTTAGAAAAATTCCGTTTTACTAAGAATAAAATTCTTTTCCATGTTCCGATTACAATTAATTACGGCAAGCCAAGTATCAATCAAGGTCAGTTTAATCAAAAGATAAATGAATTTATCGCCGATAATTCAAGGAGCGTTAACATTTTGGGAATTGACAGAGGAGAAAAGCATTTATTGTATTATTCGTTGGTTGATAATAATGGAAAAATTATTAAATCCGGATCTTTGAATGAAATTAATGGTGTTGATTATCATGAGAAATTGGACAAAGCGGAGAAAGAAAGGCAAGAAGCTCGCAAGTCGTGGCAAAAAATAAATCAAATTAAAAACTTAAAAGCAGGCTATATTTCGCAAGTGATAAAAAAGATTGTTGATTTGGCGATAGAAAACAACGCCATCATAGTTTTAGAGGATTTGAATTTCGGTTTTAAATCTTTCCGACAAAAAATTGAAAAGAATGTTTACCAACAATTTGAAAAAGCTTTGATTGATAAATTGGGATTTGTGACTGATAAAGAAAAATTAAACCATAGACAGGCCCCGCAATTATCAGCGCCATTTGAATCTTTTGAAAAGATGGGCAAACAAACGGGAATTGTTTTTTATGTTTTGGCAACCAATACTTCCAAAGTTTGTCCCCAATGCCAATGGAAGAAAAACATTTTTCCTCATTACTCCACCAAAAAAAGTATTGCTGAAAATTTACAAAAACAATACAAAATGAAAATGTATTGGCGGGAAAATGAAAACAGATTTGAGTTTGAATACAAGGGAGATGGCGACAAGGAGTTTTCAAGTATTTTTTCCAATGTGGATAGGGTTCGTTATGATAAAAGGGCTAACAATAATCAGGGCGGTTATGTTATTTATCAAATTGACAGCACAACAAAAGAAAAAGACGGTCGCAATATAAAAGAAAAATCAATCACCAACTTATTAAAAGAACTGCTTTTGGAAAAATTTGAAATTGACAACCTTGAAGGTGAGCTATTGGTAAAGTTGTCAGAAAAATCGCCGGATGTTTCCAAAGAAACCATTAAAGATTTCTTTGGTTTGTTGAATTCAATTTTAAATATCAGAAATTCAATGACGGACACAGAAGAGGATTATATCCAATGTCCGGCTTGCGGATTTGACACAAGAAAAGAAAATAAAATCGGTATCAAAAACGGTGATGACAACGGCGCATATAATATCGCCTTAAGAGGAAGATTTTTAATTGAAAGAATTAAAAAAGCCAAAAAGGAAGACAAAAAACCAAATCTCACTTTTTCCAATAATGATTACTTTCAGTGGGTAAGGGAGTTTGTGAAATAATCATGTACTACACCCACATTCCCATTTCCAAGATTAATGATTTTGAATTTTGTCCGTACTCACTTTATTTTCATAGTGTTTATGAAAGTTTTGAGGGCGCGCGCTATAAAGCGCGCGCCCAAATCAGTGGCAAGTTGGCGCACAAGGCTGTGGACGAGCAAAGGTTTTCCGACCGGAAACATCTTTGGCAAAACGCCGAAGTATTTTCGCAAAAGTACGGTTTAATCGGAAAAATTGACATTTATAATTCCCGCACCAAAGTTTTGACGGAACGCAAGAAAAAAATTCGGAAAATATACCGAGGATATATTTGGCAATTACTGGCAGAGAAACTGTGTTTGGAAGAAATGGGTTTTCCGGTAAAGAAAATGGCTTTGTATTCCAAAGACGATAACAAAACTTATCCGGTAACAGTGTCTGCCGATGATATGAGAAAATTTGAAAAAATTTTAAAGCAAATCAGGAATTTTGATTTTTCGCAAAAATATAAAATCTCTCCGCAAAAATGCCTCCGGTGTATTTATAAAGAACTATGTAATAAAAGAGTATGATTTCACCACCTGATTTTCAAGAAAAACAAATTCTGTTTTTCAATGCTCAAGAAATACAGCATTGTCGCTTAAGTGTGCGCAACGAAAATTTACTGATCCAAAACGAAGAAAAGAAGATCATTGGCAAGGTGCCGGTCAGTAAATTGGCAGCGGTGTTTATCCCCGGTGATTTTACGGTAACCACCAAATTGATTGATAAAATCAATCGAGTGGGAGCGTCCTTGTTTTTTCTTTCTCGCAATTTACAAGTAAGAGCGGTAGTGGGCGCTTATGCGGAGGGAAATTATTTACTCAGACAGAAACAATATTCTTTATCACCCGAGAAAGCATTGCGTATTTCTCGGAGAATGGTTTTGAATAAAATGCGAAATTCTTTGAATTTGTTGCGTGGCGCCGGCATTACTAGGATTGCTAAAAAGAGTAGGGCGGTTTACAGAAAAGAAATGAGAGAAAAAATAAAAAACGCTCCCGATTTGGCAAGTTTGCGTGGATTGGAAGGCATCGTTTCTAAAGATTATTTCCAAGCTTATTTTTCGCAAATAGATTGGTATCGTCGGGTTCCGCGCGCCAAAATAGATGAAAATAATATTCTTTTGGATATCGGTTACACTTTTTTGTTTAATTTTGTAGACGCCATATTGAGAGTGTATGGTTTTGACACTTACAAAGGAATTTATCATCAACTGTATTTCAACAGAAAATCTTTGGCGACTGATATGATGGAGCCGTTTCGTTGTGTGGTGGACAAAGCTTTGGTAAAAATGCACACCTTAAAACAATTTGATAAAAAAGACTTCGGTTACAAACAAGGGCGTTATTATTTAAGTTATAAAAACAGTGGGAAATATGCCAAGATATTTTTGGAGGAGATTTTGCGTTATAAAATGGATATTTATCATTACATTCGCGATCATTATTATTGGATTTTAAATGACAATGACGATGTGAAAGATTTTGTAATTCGTTAGGTGTAAAATTATGTTGATAGTTTCTTATGATTTTGAGGATGACAAAATCAGAACAAAGTTTGCGCGGTTTTTGGAAAAGCACGGACATCGTTTGCAGTATTCCGTTTGGCAAATCAAAGACAGTCCGCGAGTTTTACAAAATGTTTTAACTGTGATAGAATTAGAATATGAAAAGGTGTTTAGTGATAACGATAGCATAATTATTTTTCGGTTATGCGAGGGATGCAAAAAGAATGTTAAACGATACGGTTATGCACGGTTCGAAGAAAGCGATTTGATTTTTATAGGTTGAGGTATGAATGAATTCTGTTCAAAGGAAAATGAATATTTGAGAATAGAACCTTTACAATTTAGCAAAGGTGTAAATCTTTATGGGTCTTATTTTAAAAATGCAAAACCCCGGTCTGAATATTTGGGTTTTGTAGGTTTTAAGCCAAAAGTCGGTGGTCGCTTAGACCAAACAAGAGCCGATTTTTGGCTTAAACAAAGCATTTCCGCTCTTTAGAAGTCCTATAAGATTTCTACTTTTGTAGATCACCTACCGAAAGCCAGTTAAGAGTTTTCTTTAGAAGTCCTATAAGATTTCTACTTTTGTAGATGCTCAGAACCCCCCTCAGAAAGCCCAACTTTAGAAGTCCTATAAGATTTCTACTTTTGTAGATTTTTAAAACCTTTTTGTGTACATTCTCTTTAGAAGTCCTATAAGATTTCTACTTTTGTAGATGGCTTCTTCTTGGTTGGTTGCTTCAACCTTTAGAAGTCCTATAAGATTTCTACTTTTGTAGATGAAAAAAGGCGGGAGTATAAGAATACTACTTTAGAAGTCCTATAAGATTTCTACTTTTGTAGATGTTAGGGCTGTTCCGTTATGAGTGACTTTAGAAGTCCTATAAGATTTCTACTTTTGTAGATAACGAGTTTGGTATCATTTTTTTACAAACTTTAGAAGTCCTATAAGATTTCTACTTTTGTAGATGTCGCTTATTTCTATCTCTTGGTTGTCTTTAGAAGTCCTATAAGATTTCTACTTTTGTAGATAGAACGGGACACCTTTTCTCCGGATTTCTTTAGAAGTCCTATAAGATTTCTACTTTTGTAGATATTGGTTATACAGTTGAGCAGTTTTTTGCTCTAGAAGTCCTATAAGATTTCTACTTTTGTAGATTAATATTTTTTTAGTCTTCACTGTATACTCTAGAAGTCCTATAAGATTTCTACTTTTGTAGATTCGTCTGCGTGAATAGTGAGTTCGCTCCTCTAGAAGTCCTATAAGATTTCTACTTTTGTAGATACTGGCTAGATGATAAATTAGTAGGAATCTCTAGAAGTCCTATAAGATTTCTACTTTTGTAGATCAGAAGTGCTTAGCTTATAGCAGTAACTCTAGAAGTCCTATAAGATTTCTACTTTTGTAGATACAGTCCGGAGTTATACCTACCAACCTTGAGGCTTTAGAAGTCCTATAAGATTTCTACTTTTGTAGATAGATTATTGATGAGAACGACAAAATCCTTTAGAAGTCCTATAAGATTTCTACTTTTGTAGATTTGCACGCCACTCCTGTTGTGCCACTTCTTTAGAAGTCCTATAAGATTTCTACTTTTGTAGATTGGAAGACCAACATTCTGAGTCCGAGCAACTTTAGAAGTCCTATAAGATTTCTACTTTTGTAGATTACTTGCAATAGTTCAGGTGGTAATACTTTAGAAGTCCTATAAGATTTCTACTTTTGTAGATAAATTCTTGTTCCGGCTGTTATGCCTACTTTAGAACTTTAGAAGTCCTATAAGATTTCTACTTTTGTAGATAAATATCCAGTACCCTCTTCGGTGTGTCTTTAGAAGTCCTATAAGATTTCTACTTTTGTAGATTTAGTTGAGTTCCGTCAATGTATTTACTTTAGAAGTCCTATAAGATTTCTACTTTTGTAGATCTGTGCCTGTAATAAATCCCATACTTCTTTAGAAGTCCTATAAGATTTCTACTTTTGTAGATACAAAAAAATTAGATATTATATAATAATAACTTTAGAAGTCCTATAAGATTTCTACTTTTGTAGATTGAGTCTTACTCCCTTTACTCTCACCGCCGTCTATTCGTTAGGGGACGGTGGGAGTAGGGGGGTAACTTTAGAAGTCCTATTAACCTTGTGAAATAGTTTCGCTAAATTTGTGTTCCACAAATTTATTTCACAGGGTAAAGATTTCTAGTTTTATAGATGAAATCAAAAAAAGACAACCGGCTCTATATTGGGTACACAAAAAATTTGAAATTAAGACTGGAAAGTTTTTAAGTCTTATTTCACCGGGGTAAACCCCGTGAAATAATTTCAAATACAAAATGATTAAACAGGTTTCATTGAAAATGAAAAATAATTAAAAACACCGGCCATAGCCGATGTTTTTAAAATAGTTTTAATCAAACAATAAAGAAAAAATTATTTTGTTGTATCGGAAATTTCCATTTTTAGTGCGTTTGTCTTCACAGAACGAACACCACACTTGGCTCCTCGCATAGTCGCGTACATTTGACTGGAACCAACTACTTGTCCGTTGGTGGATTTGACATTGAAAAATGCCTTGCCGTTTTTCGCCTCCTTAAATTCAACACCACCTTCCCGTTGAATGTTTTTGATAACAGATTGAATTCCTTTCTTACAGGAAGCTTTTGTTTTGTAACCCTCCGAGGCAAGAACAGTTTCTCCGTTTTTCGCTACCAAACGAAAACGAAACTCTCCCGCCTTGTCCTGATAAATTTCAAACATAATTTTGGAAATTAAAAAATTAACACCTCCACATCAACAAAGATAACATAAAATTATTTTTTTGACAACATAGTGTTTAAAGTATTTTTCATTTTATTCATCGTGTAATAAAGATAATAAATATTCATCATAACCACCAACCGCTTCCGGGAAGATTTTTGTATAAATAGGATCATCGGGTGTTAAATCATAGTTATTTTCCAACAGCCACCCCAATCTGGTAACCTGTAAGACATTTAATTATTGGGAATAAGTATTTATTTGAGCATAACCACATCATCCAATTCAATAAAAGCATTCCATTTCTCAAGAAAGTTAGCGACAAATTCACTTTGTGTTAATGATGTGTTTAGTTTTGTAAATAATTCCTCCATAACAACACTCAGAACATGACCAACGGGAGCATAAAGTCTGTCTAATGATTTAGTTTGAAATTTATTTAAGACAAACGCCCTGGGATCAGTTTTTTTAAGACGATAATCATCCAGTTGAGAGCTATTTTTTTAGCAAATCCTTCTGACATTTTTTAGCACACTTAAAGTTAATATAATTGAGATTGGTTTCATAATATAGCAGATATATTAAAAAAGTTAATAAAAAATCGGAAACTAAAAAACAATTTTTAATAAAATAAAAATAGTCAAATAAACCAAGAAGGTGGCACGACCGGAAGAAGACCAAAGCTTTAAGGCACTCCCCAAATTTTTGTTAGGATGAAACTTTCGCCCGCTAAAATTAATTGTTGCATAAACCTCATCCAAAATAAGATGACTCAAGAATCCGATACCAACTCCCAATGAAAATAAAAAACGGTCAAAAAAACCAAAAGAAGAAAAAACTTTTAAAATAAATAAAGTTAACAAAACAACCACAATATTCATCGGTAAGGAGTGAAAAATTCCTCGATGGTGAGTTATCTTTTTAAAAATACTTCCCAAAACAAAACGAACAAAAAGAAAAACCACCAAAGAAAAACCAAGTGCAATCAAAATTCGGGAATAGGTGAAATTAAAACTAAAAAAAGTTTGAATAAAATCAAATAAATATTCATCATAGATACTGATCACCCAAGAAAATGTAAAAATTGCCAAAACCACACCAAGCAAATTAAAAACAATGCGAAACGGAATTGCCGAGTCGCTATCAACATCAGGCAAGAAAGAACCAACAGCGACCAAGGCAATCAATAAAAACAGCCCCGACCAATTTGTCAGTAAACCGACAAAAACAGCCAAAATAGACAGCGCTATCCCTAAAATAATTCCCACTGTTAAATGTGTTTTAAAATTAGCCATCAAAATTTCAACAAAAGAATTTAAAAAGAACTTATCATTCTTATGTTATCACGAAAAAGAACAATTTCCCAACTCCTCATAATTTATTTACAAAACCACAGAATATGCCATACTACTAAAAGAAAGCAGAGTGTTTTAGTTCGGTTGTTAAAATATAGAAAATTACCTAAAGAACAAACCGGATAATTTATAAATTTAAAAAACCAAATGAATAAAAAAATATTACTCATTAGTATATTTTTTGTTGCAGTCTTTGGAATAGTTGCTTTGATTTTTGGAAGCGACAAAAAAAAAGACAATGTTAAAATTGAAACTTCCCGCAACCAAAAATTAAAAGTGGCTGTTACCATCTTTCCTCTTTATGATATTGTCAAAAATGTGGTTGGAGATAGAGGGGAGGTTAATCTTATTTTACCACCGGGGACTTCACCGCATTTTTTTGAGTTTACTCCCAGGCAAATTGGTCAGATTAAGAAAAACAATTTAGCCTTTGGAATAGGTCTTGGTTTGGATGATTGGGCAACGACGATATTAAAGAATAACGGAATACAAACCATCACCGTTGAAAAGAATATTGATTTATTAAAAAGTGGTGAAGCGAAAAATCCCCATTACTGGCTTTCGCCGCAGAATGTTGAAATAATCACCGAAACGGTCGCCAATGTTTTGAGTGCGGTTAATCCGGAAGACAAGGAAGTTTATCAAGAAAATGCTCGAAAATACATTGGTGAATTAGGGAAAAAGGAAAGTGAATGGCAAGAAATGTTAGAAAAGGTGAAATGCAAAGAGATAATTACCACCCACAACGCTTGGCCTTATTTTGCTGAGTATTTTGGTTTAAAAATAGTTGCCGTTTTCAATCCGGAAAATGGAAACAACCCTTCCCCTAAGCAATTGAAGAGGTTGAGTGAAAAAATAAAAAAGAGTTGCGCCAAAACAATTTTCACCGAAAAGCAAATATCTGGTGAAATTGTAAAAACATTCGCCAAAGACAATCAGTTAAAAATCGGCGTTTTGGATCCACTTGGCGGAACCGAAGGTGCGAACACTTATATTAAATTAATGGATTACAATATTAAAGAAATTATTAAGGGCTTAAAAAATGACTAAACAAGCGGGACAATCGGAACCAATTATTTCAGTTTCCCAAGTATCTTTTAGTTACGGAGAAAAAAGCGTTTTAGAAAATGTGGAGGTAAATATTCCGCAAAATTCGGTTATGGCTATCATCGGACCAAATGGATCTGGAAAAACGACACTCTTGAAAATTTTATTGGGACTGTTAAAGCCCGAGAAAGGAGAAGTGAAAGTTTTCGGTCAATCGCCGGAAATGGTTAGAGAGCAAATAGCTTATGTACCGCAAAAATTTTCTTTAGATGAAACAATTCCCTTAACGGTCAAAGAATTTTTAAGGTTATCCATAAAAGATTACCAAGAAAAAGACCGGTCGGAATTGGATTGTTTCGGAGTGAAAAGTTTACTAAAAGCGCCATTAGGAAAATTGTCTGGCGGTGAATTGCAAAGAGTTTTGCTAACCAGGTCTTTTTTGCAAAATCCAAGAATACTTTATTTAGATGAGCCGGAAACGGGAATTGATATTGGTGGAGAATATGATTTCTATGAAATGATTAAACATTTACACGACAAGCATCAAATCACAATTATTTTTGTTTCTCATGAAGTGGATATTGTTTCAAGGTATGCTACCCATGTTTTATGTCTCAACAAAAAGCACCTTTGTTTTGGTAATCCGAAAAGTGTTTTAAATCAGCAGACAATCACAGAGTTGTACGGAACGGATGTTGATTTTTTTGATCATAAGCATTAAGAATTGTCTCGGGATTTGATTGTCAAGCATATTGAGGTTTGGTGTTTTAGAGTCTTTGAATTAAACACTTTGAGTACCCGAAAGATATCAAACCACAAAAAACCTTTAAAAAAATAAATCAATGTTAGAGATTATTACATTACAATTTATGCAGAAAGCTCTTGCGGTGGGGATTTTTCTGGGAATGATGATGTCGTTTTTGGGAGTTTTTGTAGTTTTGAAAAAAATGTCCTTTTTCGGAGAAGGGGTTGCCCACGCTTCCTTAGCTGGTGTGGCACTGGGATTGGTCTTGGGGATTTCTCCTTTTGCGGTGGCGGTACCATTTGCTATTTTGATCGGCGGGGGAATATATTTTTTGGAAAGATTCACCAAGATATCCTCCGATTCGGCTATTGGTGTAATTTTTACTACCAGTATGGCTTTGGGAGTATTTATACTCAGTTTTAAGGGTGGCTATCAACCGGATTTAATGAGTTTTTTGTTCGGAAACATTCTGACCATTAGCAATTCGGATGCCATGGTAATCATTTTTGGTAGCATTCTGATTATCGGTTTTTTAACAGTGTTTTATCGGCAATTATTGCTCTTAATTATTGATCCGGTACAGGCCTGGTTACAAGGAGTGAAGACTGCTATTTTAGAGTTTTTGTTTTATATAGTCTTGTCGTTGGCGGTCGTCTTTGGCGTAAAGATGTTGGGAATTGTTCTGGTTAGCGCTTTACTCGTTACTCCGCCAACCATCGCCAAGATGATTTCAGAAAATTTTTTTCAACTTATCATTCTTAGCATAATAATTGGCAGTGTCTCTGTGACAGGGGGTTTATTGGTTTCTTACTATTTGAACACTCCTTCCGGCGCAACTATTATTATTATCAATACCCTTATTTTTATTCTATTTGCGGTTTTTAGGAACGGGGTTGGATTTCGTGATAAAATTGGAGAGGCATCTGTTAATAAGTGATAAACGAAAACAATTTACCATATTCACTTCTCGGTGGAGTGGGGCAGATGGAATTGTCTTAACACATTTCACTTTTTAAACTATTCCTTAAATCGGTATTGGATAGCTTCCGCCAGGTGCTCCATTTTAATATCGGAAGAATTTTCCATATCGGCAATGGTTCGAGCAACTTTCAAAAGGCGATGATAACCGCGAGGAGAAAGGCCGAATCTATTGATAGCTGTTTTTAATAATTCTTTTTCCTCTTTGCCAATCTCGCAATATTTTCTAATCATTTGACTGCTCATTTCCGAATTTGTGATCACAGAAGGGTTCTTTTTGTTTTTAAGAAATCTTTTCTCTTGAATCTTTCTTGCTTGAACAACGCGTTGTCGAATTTTTTCACTTTTTTCACCTAATTCTTTTGAGGATAATTTTTCAAATTTTAGTCGAGGCACCTCAATATGAATATCAATTCTATCCATAATCGGACCGGATAATTTATTGCGATATCTGGCGATCTGGTGTGGTAGACAGGAACACTGTTTTTCCGGATCAGTGGAATTTCCACAAGGGCACGGATTCATTGCCGCTACTAAAATGAAACGAGCCGGAAATTCAACGCTTCCCTGAGCGCGAGAAATAAAAACAGTTCCGTCTTCCAGTGGTTGGCGTAGGTTTTCGATTACTTCTCGCGGAAATTCCGGAAATTCATCCAAAAACAAAACACCACGGTTAGCCAAAGAAATTTCACCCGGACGAGGAAAAGAACCACCACCAACCAAAGAAACTGCTGAAGCGCTATGATGTGGCGCTCGATAAGGTCGCTGAGTGATCAATGTTTGTTCGGCGTTTGTTAAGCCGGCAATTGAATAAAGACGGGTAACTTCCAGAGCCTCCTCGATGGTTAAGGGGGGCATAATAGAAGGAATAGACTTTGCCAGCATGGTTTTTCCGCTACCGGGAGGGCCGGTTAATAAAATATTATGACCACCGGCAACAGCCACTTCCAAAGCTCGCTTAACATGCTCTTGTCCTTTAATGAAAGCAAAGTCGTTGGCGTGAGAAGAAGTAACTAATTGTTTGGCAAAAGAATTGTCTTTAGGTAAGGGGCTAATCTTTTTTATTTCTTGAATGTGGTTGATAACTTCCGTTAGTGTTTCTACCGGATAAACATTTAAACCATCAACAATATTGGCCTCTTTTGCAATTTCCGCCGGAGCAAAAAGATTATCAAATCCTTTTTCTCGAATGGACATTGCGATTGGCAATAAACCGTTAATGGGGCGAAGTCGTCCATCTAAAGCTAACTCCCCAAGAAAAATTGTTTTTTGCGGAATTTTTGTTATTTGGCTGGAGGCCAGTAAAATTCCCAAGGCAATTGGCAAGTCAAAAGAAGGACCTTCTTTTTTTAAGTCTGCCGGTGCCAGATTGACCGTTACACGACCGAAAAAATGAGGCGGACGAAAACCGGAATTCTTAATAGCACTGGTTACCCTTTCCTTTGCCTCTTTTACAGCGGTGTCCGGAAGACCGACGGTTGTAAAAACCGGTTGACCGGGAGCGGTGTCAGCTTCAATTTCAATAATACGACCATCCATTCCGTAGGTGGTGGCGGAGAATAATTTTGAAGACATAATGGGTATAAGTTTAAAATTCGTCAAAAACCCTAAAACAATTAACAAAAGAAGTTCTAACTATTTTAGGTACTTAATATTAAAATAACACGCAAAAAAAAGCAAGGAAATAAAAGTGATAAAATTTAATTTCGTTTGGAGAAAAGAAGAAACAAAACCCCAACAGTAATTAATAAGTCGGCTAAATTAAAAGTGGGAAAAGATGTTAAAAAATTTAATTTATTTAAATAAGGAATGGCGGAAAAAGAAATAAAATCAATCACGCAATGAAAATGCCAACGATCAATCAAATTTCCTAAAGCGCCAGCCCCCAAAAGCAAAACGGGATAAGAAAAATGTTCTTGCTTGGCTAAATAAAACAAAAACAAAAAAGCGAGAATCAAAACAAACCAAAACCAAAATCCGGTTAAAGGAATTCCCCAAGAAATGTAAGGATTACAAAGATGAGAAAAGTTGTTTTTTAGAACAAAAAACTTGGTTAATTGATCTAAAAAAACAAAGAAAAGAAAAAATAATATTTTTTGTCTAAAAATTATCATTACGGCAAAGTACATTGTGCGCAAGTTCTTGCCTCGGGTAGAACTTTTAACCTTTCCAGCGGAATATCAGCGCCACAAACTTCACATTTTCCATATGAATTGTCGGCAATTTTTTTCAAAGCAATTTCTATGTTGGTATAATCCCTACTTAAAACAGAAACAACCCCGATTTCATTAGCGTAATCCTCCACTTCATTGGCATTAACATCTGTTTCTCGCGCGCGATCAACATATTTTGGCTCCCATTTTCCATCGTCGCCAAGAGTGGCAATCTCTTGTAGTTTCTTTGAAAGTTCCGCGTGCTTTTCTTTTAAAGCTGTCTCCAATTCTTTTATTGTTTTTTTGTCTATCATAATCTCTTCATTAATCTCTTATATCTTTAGAATAGCATTCTCTGATAAAATTTACAAGACATTATTATACAACCAAACAGCAGAAAAGAAAAAATACTTGATTTTTACGTTAAGTAGGCATAGAATAAAAAAATAAAGATGTATGACCATAAAAAATGGAAATTTACAGAAATTCTAATCAAATTTAATATAATCAATAAATTTTGTTTAAAGAAGTAAGGCAATTAGGGCATATTTCTCAGCAAAAAAGCATAAGGCAGGGTGAGGTAGTTGTTGACAGGTGGAATTCATTTGTTGTTCAAGACAGAACAAAAATAGCTTCCGGCTCTTTTTATAAGGCATATCTGGTTAAAGGATTTATTCAAAAAGGAGATCAAGAAATTCAAGCTACTTTTGTAGAGAAAAGATTTACTATTGGCGCGCGTTTGAGAAATATATTTAGACCATTGAGTGTTGTATCAAGAGAACAACAAATTTTAAATGATTTTGAAATTTGGCAACACTGTCGTCGAGCCGGGTTGCCGACTTTAAATACTTATCGGATAGACAGACGAAAAAAAGCGGTTTATTGCACCTCTTTAATTAAGTTAGATGATCGAGGAGAGGGAATTATTTATGTTTCAGCAAATAATAATATTCCCCGGCAATTTCCCTATCAAAAGAAAGTAAGAATTACCAAAAAAGATGTAAAATCTTTAATTTCCGAATTAGCAAACATTGCCGGCACAGCTTCATCCATCGGCTTGAGATTAAGTGCCGATTGTTTATTTTACGGACTCAAATTGCCTGAACTTAGAGTAATGACAAATGTTGGGAAAATTGCCGATTTTAATTATTATTTGGAAATACATCCAAGACAGAAAAATCAGATTGGTTTTCAAAATTTTTTAAACTTGCGTGCGGGTTTAGAGGGTTTTTTAAAAACTTATTCCAGCGATTATGATAAAAGCAAAGGCATAAAAAATCAGTTATTAAAAGAAATAAGAACAAAAGAACAGTTTCTGTGTGCCGACGGACAAGTAATAAGCTGGCAAGATTATTCATTTGAGAAAAATGGAGAAGTGGTCTTTGGAGCAATGTATATCAATATGAATCCCGACAGTTCTTTAGAAGATATTCAAAAAGCTAAAAAAATAACCGAAAAAAATCAACATATCACCTTTAATTTAACTTTTGTTTCTCCGGAAATAAAAAACAAAATAGTTAGTTGGCCCGGCAATTTAATTGATAACAGTAAAGAGGTTGAATATCTTAATTTGGGAGAAATATATGGAAATTTCTTATGTTGCAATGCTACAAGAATCAATGCTCCCTTGTTAAATAGAGCTAAAGCGATTGTCATAGCAATAAGAGATGGTGGTGTAGATATTACAATCGCCAACAAAAGCATACCAATCAGTAGGATAGGGGTATTTAATTTTACCAACACCGCAAGCTAAATTTTTCAGTGTTTTTGCATGGAATTACTATTAGTGATATTATAAAAAAAGATTGAAATCAGTCTTCAAAAACAAAAATGCCAAACAAAAATAACGAAATAATTATTAGAGTTGATAAGGTTAGTAAAAAATTCGGTCGCCAGCGAGTTGTAAGGGGAGTTTCTTTTGATATAACAAAAAATTCAATCACGGGCTTAATTGGATCTAACGGAGCCGGTAAAACAACCACTCTTAATATGCTTACCGGACTACTTTTACCGACAACCGGCAAAATTGAAGTGTTTGGAATGGATATCATTGAAAATATTGAGGAAATTAGAAGGAGGATTGCTTTTATTCCTCAGGAAATATCTTTGTATAAAAATCTGACCGTCAAGGAAAATTTGAATTTTTTTGGCGGAATGTATATCGCCAACAAGAAAAAATTGGAAAAAAGAATTAAAGAGGTTGCGAGACTCTTGGAAATTAAAGGGAAAACCGAAGAAAAACTAATGAACCTTTCCGGTGGATACCAGCGACGCGCTTCCATTGCTTGTGCCATCATTTCCAACCCGGAAATACTTATTCTTGATGAACCGTTGGCCGGAGTTGATGTTAGAACTGTTGATGTGGTGATGAATTATATTAAAAATCTCAACGATGTAACTATTATTTTTACCTCTCACTCTTTACGACGCTTGGAGGAAATTTGCGATAACCTCATTTTTTTGGATGAAGGAAAAAAAGTTTTGGAAGGGTCGCCGTCAGATTTAATGGCTAAATATTCCAAGCGTTTCGGTGAAAAAATTGTCGTAACTTTTTTTGATGAAAGAACTGCTAATCGAGCCGGTGAATTGATAGACAAAAAAAGAAAGCAGTTTCCAAAAATAAAAAAGGAAATTGATGGTCGAGATTTAATTATTCAAACCAGAACAGTTGATTTTGGGGTAGTGGAAATATTGTCCGCATTTAAAAGTTTACGAAAAGAAATAAAAAACATTGATATTAAAAAGGTTAGCGTAAAAAATATTTTAAATTATATTCAAAAATAATGTGGCGTTTATTGGCGGTAATTAAAAAAGAATTTAAGGAGGTCATTAGGGATAAGGGCTTCATGTTAACAATTATTCTTGAGCCGTTAATTTTAATGTTGGTTTTTGGATATACTTTTCAGGCAAATATAAAAAATTTACAAACTGTTGTTGTCGCTGAAGAAAAAGGGATCTACGCTCAAAAAATCATTCAAGCGGTTGATGAATCGGAATATTTTAGGATAGCTGAGATTACCGATGATTTGGGAGATGCTCGTCGGCAATTAAAGTACGGTTTAGCCAGAGCGGTTTTTTATATTCCGGCTGAATTTGATCAAAATATCAATAAAGCAAAAAAAGCGAAAATAACATTGTTTTTAGATAGTTCTGATTATACGATTTACAATTTATTGAAAGGCGCTTCCGGAGAGGTGGTTAGAGATTCTTTTCGCAATATTGTTAACTTGGTAGTGAGAGATTTGGAAGCGGAAAAAAATAACAATAAAGATCGTGTTGAAGAAATTGAGAATTTAATCAAAGGTGCTAAAGAAAGATCGCAAAAAACATTGTCCGAGGTTGGCGATTTAAACAGAAAAATCAAAGAGGCCTATGGTTTTTTGGGGGATGCTCGCGGTGAGGTGGAAAACAATGAAGATATTGTTAAAGATTTGCAAAAAAAGACTGATAAAATAGTGAAAGACATTGATAAACAAATAGATAAAGCCGATGATTTAGAAGATGCACTTATTCAGCTTGGGCAAGTAGAACCGAATGTTAAATCCGCCGTGTCTTCTTTGGCAGAGGAAGTTGATAGCTTGAAGGGAAAAATGAAAAAAGCCGTTAAGGAGATTGAGGATTTAGATATTGATTCGGAAATTGATGCACAAAAAAGTTATCGACATTTGGATGAATTGGAAAGAAATTTAAACGATAACGAGTTGATGGCCAAAGATGTTGATCTGATTATTAACGATTTGGAGCAAGACTACAACGAAGCTAAAGAAAAGGTGGAAAAAATAGATTTGCAGTTTAAAACACTTAAGAAAGAATTTATTTCCGAACCGTTGGGATTGAACTATCAATATGCTTTTGGAGAAATCTCTTATTTCCAGTATTTGGCTCCGGCCATCATTACTTTGATTTTATTTTTTATCGGAGTTGTTTTGACGGTGGTTAATATTGTTGAAGAAAGAAATAATAAAACATTATTTCGTTTGGCAACTACCCCTTTAAAAAAGACGGAATTATTTGGAGGTAAATTTTTGGTTTTTCTTTTGGTTGGTATTTTGGAAATAGTCTATGTTTTGGTGATAAGTATTTTATTTTTTGATGTTAAGGTAGTTGGAGCTTTGTGGCAAGTGTTTTTTGTTTTAATTCTGTTAATGGGGGCTTCGGTAGGGCTGGGGTTGTTAATTTCCACTCTGGTGCGGACGATGAGACAGGTTAGTATGTATTTGCCGTTGATTATTATTCCATCAGTTTTAATATCCCAGACTTTTTCACCAATAGAAGTAATGCCTAAATTTATGCAGTGGTTGGCTTATCTTAGTCCGATGCTTTATTCCAATGTAGTCTTGCGAGATATTATGATTAAAGGGACGGATATCTCTACAAATTGGGTGTTTGTTTTGGTATTATTTATTTACGCGGTGGCTTCTCTGGGATTTGGAATTTTATTGATGAAAAAGAGAATTGATTAATCACTCCACTAGATCACTCCACAAGCTTGTGGGGTAACTTTAAAAATTAAAAGCAACAAAAACTCCGCCAAAGGCGGAGTTTTTTTGTTTTGAAGTTTTTTGGTTGTTTTTTTGGTTGTTTTGTTTTTGTCAGGTTGTTTTATTAGGTTCTTTTATTCTTCGTATTCTCCAGACATTACAACTCTAATTTTTTCTTTAAACCCAGCGGCAAATTGTAAGAATTTTGCTTATCCTCGAACGTTCATTTTTTTGTATTCCTTAGGCGTTACAACTCTAATTTTTTCTTTAAACTTAGCGGCAAATCGTAAGAATTCTGCTTTTAGTTGAGTGTTCATTTTTCGGGCAAAATAATAAATTGTTGTTGGGTTATTTACAAAGCCGCGAACTTTTTCAAGGGTAGGTGTGGATTCGTCGCTTTCTTTAATGACAACGTCAGCGACAACAATGATTTCGATAAGTTTGAGAATTTTCTTGGCAAAGTCCGGGTCAATTGAAAAAATTGAATATAAAGTATTCTCCAGTGCAAATAATTCTCCTGTTAGTAAAGCTTCTGCCTTTGCTGCATTTCTTGTTCTAGTTCTAATTTCTGCAGCTGACGTTGACTCGTTTTGGAGCCGTTCTTCTTTTCTGTTTATTTCTTTTTCTAATAACGCTTTCAGTTGATTTGTTCTTGAATCGTTTGTTCCTGAACTGTTAATTTTTGATAATCTTTGTCTAAGTTGAATAATTTTTCCTAATGCTTTCCTATATTTTTTAAAATCCCTATTCATCATCTCTTGATAACTGTTTGTGTAATAAATGATAAATCGTGGGTTCTGTTCAAATCTGTCCAGTATGATTTTCTGGAATTCTCTTCGTGGTTTTTCTATGTCTTCACCAGATCTCTCAGGCTGGTTTTGTGCCGGAGAAAAATATTTTTTTAAAGCATAGAATATTCTTTTTAATATTTGTCGTTGTCTTTCTATGTCTTCACAAGATTTCTCAGACTGGTTTTGTGCCGGAGAAAAATATTTTCCTAAAACATAGTCTATTGTTTTTAATATTTGTGACGAATTGACTTTTGTAGGATTAATAATACCTCTTACACTATCAAGTCTATTTTTGGGAATATTTCGTAAAATAGTTACTTCTTCTAAAAATACAGGTTCTAAAATTGACGGCAGTCCCGGTACATCAATGGTAATTTCGTCACCCGATTCGTCAACCTCAATAGTCAAAGTTGATGATTTTAGGAACGAACTATCTTCTGTGTATTGTTGATGACATTTTTCAGCCGTGTCAATCGTAATTTTATTTTTAAAATCTTTGACAAATTGTAAGAATTCCTCTTTCTTTTGGTCGTCGGTCATAGTCCAGGTAAAATCATCAATTATACTTTTATCACTTGCAAAGCCGCGAACTTCTTCAAGGGTAGGTGTGGATTCGTCATTATCTTTAACTTCATCGACAACAACGATTTCGATAAGTTTGAGAATTTTCTTGGCAAAGTCCGGGTCAATTGAAAAAATTGAATACAATTTGAACCCGATTGAGGATATCTCATTTTTTAAGCCATCATCATTATAAATGATAAATTGTGGGTTCTGTTTAAATCTGTCCAGTATGATTTTCTGGAATTCGTTTTGTTGGTGCTCTATTTTACCAGATCTCTCAGACTGGTTTTGTGCCGGAGAAAAATATTTTTCTAAAGTATAGTATATTAAGTTCAATGTTGTTAGTGAATTGGGTGTTTTGTAATCAACAATACCTCTTATATAATCAAGGGTACTTTTGACTCTTTGTAAAAAAGCAGTTCTCCCTTCTAAAAATACAGGTTTTAAAATTGACGGCAGTCCCGGTACATCAATGGCAATTTCGTCACCTGATTCGTCAAACTTAATAGTCAAAGTTAATGATTTTAGTGTGTATTGTTCACGTTGATTACCTACTATTTCTGTCATTTTTTTAAATTAAATTATTAGCGCAACTCTTAAAAACCAATAAAAATCAATTCCAAAAAGTTGATTTATTAGACTAACATAAAAATGAAAAAAAGTCAATGGTTCGCATCAAATCATCTAAAATAACACCGAAAGGTCTATTGATAAATCATTTGATATGACACCGTAATTTGAGTAGAATATACAGTTAATTAACAAATTAAGCAATTAACTGTAAAAACTACATCACTCCACAAGCTTGTGGGGTAACTTTAAAAATTAAAAGTAACAAAAACCCCGCCAAAGGCGGAGTTTTTTGTTTTGAAGTTTTTTGGTTGTTTTTTTGGGTTGTTTTGTTTTTGTCAGGTTGTTTTATTAGGTTCTTTTATTCTTCGTATTGCTCAGGCGTTACAACGGTAATTTTATTTTTAAAATCTTTGACAAATTGTAAGAATTCTGCTTTTTCTTGTTTGTTCATTTCCTTGATAAAATGATCAATCAACAGATCATTATTTGCAGAGCTGCGAACTTTTTCAAGGATAGGTGTGGATTCGCCATTATCTTGAGCTTCATCGACAAAAACGATTTCGATAAGTTTGAGAATTTCCTTGGCAAAGTCCGGATCAATTAAAAAAATTGAATATAATCTGAACCCGATTGCGAATATCGCTACGGAGTCATCATCACTCAAACTATAAATGATAAATTGTGGGTTCTGTTTAAATCTGTCCAGTATGATTTCCTGGAATTCTTTTCGTTGTTTTTCTATGTCTTCACAAGATTCTTCAGACCGGTTTTGTGCCGGAGAAAAATATTTTTTTAAAGTATAGAATATTGTATCTAATGTTTTTGGTGAGTTGGGTGTGGTATAATCAACAAGAAGATTTAGTTTATTAACCGTCGTAGTTAAAGCCATTTGGAGGGCAGGTTGTATATCTAAGGCTAATACATGCTGAAAAACATTCGGAAAAACCGTCGCTTTTTCGATAGTTTGGTGAGGGGATGAACCTTCTTCTACTGCTTGCGATAAAAATACAGAGAATTCTTTTTGGATAATGGAAATTAGGTTAGCAACTTTTTCCTTTGGATCATTTTCTCCATTTTTTATAATTTCATTTGTGCGCATATTTTTTAAATTTACTCATTAACACAACTCTTCAAAACCAATAAAAATCAATTTCAAAGAGTTGGTTTATTAAATTAGCATAAAAACAAAATAAATCAAGAGTTAAATTTCACGGTTACCATTTTAAATAAAAAGTATTTCTTTAATGATGTGCTATAATAAAATCATAAATCGTTACCTAAAAATAATATGTATCATTTTAATAAACAACGAAAAAAAATTTATGGTTTACTGTTGCTGAGTATTGTGTTGGTGGGAATATTAATTGGTATATTAAAATTTGGTTTAGTAAACAAAACACATCTTAAACTACCCAATCAAATCAATCGACACAACAACCAATTAACCGAGAGCAAAAAAGAATCGGACAACAATCAAAATGGAACAGAGGTAATGATATTTTTAACCGCCTTAAAGGAAACACCGCTTGTCAACACAATAGAAGGTGAAATATTTGGTTGTAATGACAAATTGTTGCCGGTGGTGGTTGGAAAAAATTTAACTCCCCAAGAGGTTTTAGACAAATTGTTGACTTACAACAAAAAAGAAACCAATTTGTATAATGTTTTTACGGAAAGTGGCAATATTTTGCGAGGAAAAGTAAAAATTAGCGAAAAAGGGGTGGCCAGAGTAGATTTGTTTGGAGAGGGTTTGAGTTGCGCTGTTTGTGATGCACCGAGATTACCGGCTCAACTGAAAGCCACAATGAAACAATTTCCCGCTGTTAAAACAGTGAATATATTTTTTAACAACCAACCATTAGAGAAGGTTTTGTCTGTAGGGGAAGATGATTTAATTTTATTACCACCGGAAGGAAACAAAATTTACTTTGGAGCTTTTCCGGATTTTGGTGGTCCGGAGGATAATGTTACCGCTGAGCGAATTGAGAAATTTAACAAGTTGGTTGGCAGGCCGATTAAGTGGGCTTATTTTTCCAATAACTGGGGAAAGGATGGAGTAAAATTTCCCAAAGAAAAAGTAGAAGTTATTGCTGGTACCGGCACGATTCCTTTTGTGCGAATGATGCCTCGTCGGTTGTTTGACACCGCTTATGATAAAACATTCTCTTTGCAGAAAATAATTGACGGAAATTTTGACGATGATTTACATCAATACGCCAAAGATGTTAAAGAGTATGGGGAGATGATCTTGATGGATTTTGGAGTGGAGATGAATGGAGACTGGTTTCCTTGGAGTGGGGCGGTTAACGGTGGTGCGGTTAAGACAAAGTACGGTGACCTCAATAAAGCCGATGGACCGGAGAGGTTTGTGGACGCCTATCGTCACGTTGTGGATATTTTTCGTGAAGAGGGGGTGAAAAATGTTACCTGGTTTTTTCATCCCGATGTTTACTCCGAGCCAAACAAAAATTGGAATTTGGCAAAAAATTATTATCCCGGCGATGATTATGTTGATTGGGTGGGAATTAGCGCTTACGGTCCGCAACACCCCGCCGAAGATTATTGGGACACTTTTCCGACGATTATGAAAGATACACAGCCGTGGATTTTGGAGATTGCTAAGAAAAAACCATTGGCCTTGTTAGAATTTGGCGTTACCGATCATCATCCTTTGGGCAAAAAATCCGCTTGGCTGGCCGGTGTCTTTGAATATGTTTTAGACAAAGACAGCCCGGTGCAATTCAAAGCCATTTCTCCTTGGCACGAAAATTGGGAAGAAGAAGATGATCTTTGGGCAACACTGCGACTGGATTCTTCCGCCGGAGCTTTGGCAACTTTTAAAAAATTTATTGCTGACGAGAGGTTTATTGGTTCATCCTACGAAACTACAAATTAATTGCAAATTTACAAATTTATGAAAAAAATTAAAAACATTTTAATTTTTCTCATTTTATTATTTAGAAAGGATGTTGTATAGAATTTACAATTTATATTTTAGGAATTATATTTAATTAAAAATGTGCACTGGAAAAATTCACCGAAAATTAAAATTTACGAAGCGTTGGGGGTGTTGAAATTTCGGAAGGGGATTATTAGAATTTAAAATTAAAGAAATATTATGTCAAACAAAGAGGTAGAAGTTGTTTATACGGATATTAATATAAAGGGCATCGAAAATAGATTGCGGAAAATTGGTGCGGAAAAAATGGAAGATATTTTATACAGGATTGCGGTTTTTGACTATCCTGATTTGCGATTAGAGAAAAATTACTCCTGGGTTAGATTACGGTCGAGAGGAGACAAGACGACTTTGACTTACAAAGAACGACAAGGGGTCAATAAAGGTAGCAGTGAGAACGAAGATTTAGGGATGAAGGAGATTGAAATAGAAGTTTCAGACTTTGAACAGACTAAAGAATTATTACTGAACATGGGATTTATAGTAAAATTAGAACAAGAGAAGAGACGAATCAGGTGGCAAAAAGATGCTGTAACTTTTGATATTGACTATTGGCCGATGCTAAAACCATATTTAGAAATTGAATCTGATGATATGCAAAAGATAGACTTGGCGATTGAAGAATTGGGATTAGATATTAACAAAAAACGAATAATCAACAATTGGGAAATTTATAAAGAAAACGGAATAAATTTGGGAGAATATCAGGTTATGACATTTGATAAGCAGATTAAGAAATAAATCTATAAAACATACTTAATTCTTTCGGGCGGGATAAAAAAATTATAAGCATTGTTTTGTGATAACAGATTAACTTATGTCGGAATTTGATTATCAAAAATATAATAAAAAAACTTTATTTGGTTTTTTCTTTTGGATCCATCTTTTATTGGAATTCATTTTCGTAAGTTTACCATTTTTAATCCCCTGGTGGTTATTGGCTGTTTTAGTGGGACTTTTGTTTTTGCAATTTAAAATTTTTGGTAATTGTTTGATTAACAAGGTACACTTTCGGGAGGATGATGACGCGGTATTTTTATATCCTTATTTAAAGATGCTGGGAATAAATATCTCTTATCCGAAAGCAAAATTGCTTTTAAGATATATTTTACCAATCATTCTTGTCGGAGTGGCAATTATTTGGCAAGTAATTTTACAGAAAGGTGTTGTGTGGAGTGTGGTTTGATAAATACTGATTATAAAAAATATTATGAAAGCAAATTATTTGCAAAAAAATATTAATTTACTGTACCTCATTTCTTTTTTTCATAATTTATTGTTTTGGCTGGGAACATGGATATTGTTTTATCTATTATTTACCGATTATGTCGGCATTGGTATTATTGAGACGGTGATGATTGTTACCATTTTGATTTTTGAAGTTCCTTCCGGGGCTCTGGCGGACTTATTGGGGAAAAAGAAGGTTTTATTTCTGGCTTTTTTAATTGTTGCCATTGCTCAGTTTATGATGGCCGGAGCAATTAATTTTTTAATGTTAATTCTTTCGGTATTTTTAAACTCTGTTGGAACAACAATGGTTTCAGGTACCTTTGAGGCGATTACTTATGACACTTTAAAGGATTTTAAAAAAACAAAACAGTATAATAAAGTTTTTTCTAAGCAAATAAGTATTTCTTATTTGGCTATGGTAACTGCCACACCTGTTGGTGGCTGGCTTTATGCTCATTTTAATCCGCAACTCCCTTTTGTTGCCGTTGGGGTGATGAATTTAGTGGCAATGTTTTTGGTGTATTTTCTTACAGAGCCTAGCGTGGACACGGAAAAGTTTTCTTGGCAAAAGTATTACTTGCAAAACAAACAAGGCCTCCAGGTAATTTTTTCAGAAAAAAAATTACAAACAATGCTTCCTTTTCTGTTTGTGTCCGGAGCGATTATGTTGATAGTGTACGAAATGGTAGGGGATTTACTGATTGTTAATGTCGCTAAAACAGTTGAAAAAATAAGCATGGCAACTTTTTTTATTATTTTTAGTAGCATGTTTAGTGTGCAAA
>Ga0256914_1000222_pt1 | contig 54906 bp, 48 predicted proteins | sample HulkmetaG_FD_191571 | JGI IMG/M metagenome (GOLD analysis project Ga0256914, IMG submission 191571) | Hydrothermal chimney microbial communities from Main Endeavour vent field at the Juan de Fuca Ridge, Pacific Ocean - Hulk | ecosystem: Environmental > Aquatic > Marine > Hydrothermal vents ...
GCGGTGGAAAACGCACAACGCTACTACCGACGTTACCAAAAGGCCAAGCGCGCGCAGAAGGAAATCCCCGCCCGGCTGGAAGACGCGCGAAGCCAACTCGCGTTCCTGGAGCAGTTGGAGACGGACCTCAACCTGGCCCAGGACGCGTCGGAAATCGGGGAAGTGGAGCGGGCCCTGGTGGACGCGGGCTTCGCGCGGCGGGACCGCAAACGCGTGTCCCCACCGCCGGCGCGTCCCTTGACGTTCACCACACCCGAAGGGTTCACCGTGTTGGTGGGGCGTAGCGCCCGGCTCAACGACGAGATCACGTTCCGTCGGGCCGCGCCGGATGACTTGTGGTTCCACGCTCGCAACGTGCCCGGCGCGCACGTCATCTTGCGCAGTGGCGGCCGCCCCGTCTCCGAGGAGACGCTGCGTCGGGTTGCGGCCCTGGCCGCGTATTACTCCGCGGCTCGGGACAGCGCGTCGGTGGACGTGCAAGTCGCGCGGGTGCGCGATGTGCGCCGCCATCCCTCCGGGCGTCCCGGACAGGTGCTGCTGCGCCGGGAAGAAGTAATCCGCGTATCCCCTGCGCGGTGGGAGGAATAGCCCGTGACAGTGAGGACCCTCCTGATCCAGCAACGGGACGATTGGAACCACACGCTGGCCTCGTTGCCGAACCCGCACGTTCTGCAAACGTGGGAATGGGGAGAAATCAAGCAGCAAACGGGGTGGCACGCCACGCGGGTGCGGGTCCTGGAGGAGGACCACCTCATCGGCCAGGCCCTGATCCTCCGTCGCCCCCTTCCCCTCCTGCCCTGGGCGCTAGGATACGTGCCCAAGGGCCCTATCCTGAATTGGTCAGATCCTCGCGCGGTGGAGATGATGCTGGATGTGCTGGAAACCACCGCGCGCGAACAAGGACTGCTCTTCCTCAAAATCGATCCGGATGTGGATCCCGACACCCCCACAGGAGAGCACGTTATTCACCGCCTTACATCTCGCGGGTGGCGCATTTCCCCGCAACCCATCCAATTCCGCAACACCGTGCTGTTGGACATCACGGGCACAGAGGAAGAACTCCTCGCGCGCATGAAGTCCAAATGGCGTTACAACATTCGCCTGGCCCAACGTCGTGGCGTAACAGTGCGTGAGGGCACAATATCCGATTTGCCACAATTTTACGCGCTGTACGAGGAGACGGCCCGCCGCGATGCGTTTCTCATTCGCCCGTACACTTACTACGAACAGGTATGGCGTACATTCATGGAACGGAAAATGGCCGTTCTCTTGATGGCGGAATGGGAAGGACGAGCAGTTGCTGGGGTGATGCTCTTCCTGTTCGGGCCGCGCGCGTGGTACATGTACGGGGCTTCCGCGAGCGGAGAGGTGCGTAAACACATGCCAAACCACCTTCTCCAGTGGGAGGCTATCCGTGTGGCCCGGTCCCGAGGGTGTACGGTGTACGACATGTGGGGAGCACCCGACGTGTTGAATGAACGGGATCCCATGTGGGGGGTGTATCGCTTTAAGATGGGCTTTGGCGGCCGGTTCCAGCGCTGGATCGGCGCGTGGGATTTTCCCGTCCGCTCGCGGGTGTACGACGCGTATGTGCGTACTTTACCTCAGTTCATGCACGCGCTTTCTCGCGTGTTAACCCACCTGCACGGTCGGATTCCCGCCCACAATTAACCGCGGAACCGGCTTCGCTGCCAGGCGATCACCATGCGCTGCACCGCGGTGAAGTTCGTCAAGGGTGCCAGAATCCACAGCGCCCACTCCACCCGATTGAACAAAAGTCCCAGGATGAGAATGGCCAACCTCTCAAAGCGGGTCAACAGCCCTTCACGCACGGGAATGTTCACGGATTCCGCTTTAGCCCGCGCGTAGGAGATGATGAGGGAACCCACAATGGTCAGGTAAATGAGCAGAATGGGGATCTCCTGGTGGTGGCGAGTGTAGTACACCAAAAGGCCAAAGTAAAGAATGCCTTCTGCGTACCGGTCCAAGGTGGCGTCCAAAAACGCGCCAAAGGGTGTCACCTGGTCGCTCATGCGGGCCAGCGTACCGTCCACCGCGTCAAACCACACGGTGAGAAGCAATAACAGGCCTGCCAGTCGAAAGTAGCCTTGCGCGATCACCACGGCTACACTGGCCACCACCCAAAACGCGCCAAATGTGAGCATGTTCGGTGTCACGTGAAGTTTGAGGAAAACACGTGCTGTACCTTGTAAGAAGCCGGTTGCCCACCGTCGGGCCGCATCGCTGAACATAGGTCCCCCTGTTTGTATGTCGTTTCTCAGCCTACCCCGAATGGGGGAATTCGCGGGATGTGTGTCGCCTATGGCGACACACATCCCGCGGCGTTATGCCGAAGTACCGGGTTGGATTACTCCGTTCCCTGAGGCACACTTTCCTCAGCACCCACCTGACTCTTCAAGTAAGCCTCGATGAACGGATCCAGGTCGCCATCCAGCACGGCCTGCACGTTGCCCGTTTCGTAACCAGTGCGCAGATCTTTCACCATCTGATAGGGTTGGAGCACGTAGGAACGAATCTGGTTGCCCCAGCCCGCCTCCACGTGTTTGCCTTTAAGCCGAGCCATTTCCTGCTCGCGCTTTTCCAGTTCCAGCGCGTACAGGCGGGCCCGCAGGATGCGCATGGCCATCTCACGGTTTTGATGCTGACTTCGCTCGTTCTGGCACTGCACCACAATGCCCGTGGGTAGGTGCACAATGCGCACCGCGGTCGCGTTCTTCTGAACGTGCTGTCCCCCGGCCCCCGCGGATTTGTACACATCGATGCGCAAGTCATTGGGATTAATCTCTATTTCGATGTCGTCCTCAATCAGGGGCATCACCTCCACCAGCGCAAAGGAGGTGTGCCGCCGCGCGGACGCGTCAAAAGGTGAAATGCGCACCAGACGGTGAACTCCCTTCTCCGCCTTCAGGTACCCGTACGCGTAAGGGCCACGCACTGTCATGGTGACGCTCTTAATGCCCGCTTCTTCTCCGGGCGTCATGTCGGTGATCTCCACCTCATATCCTTTGCGCTCGGCCCAGCGGGTGTACATGCGCAATAACATCTCCGCCCAATCCTGGGCTTCTGTCCCGCCCGCGCCCGCGTGGATGGAGAGCACCGCGTCGCCCTTGTCGTGGGGGCCGGACAGGGCCAGTTCAAACTCGCGACGTTCGACTTCCCGGTCCAGGGCCGTGGCTTCCTCCTCGATAACGGCTAACGTCTCTTCGTCCTCTTCGGCTTCTGCCATCTCCAGCAATTCCAGGGCATCCTGGACCTGCTGGGCAAATTCATCCCACGTCTTCACCTGTTCGCGCAGCATTGCCGCTTCCTGGGACAAACGTCGCGCTTCCTCTGGGTCATCCCAGAAAGAAGGGGACCCCATCGCAATCTCTAATTCCTGGAGACGTCGCTTCTTTCCAGGGATGTCAAAGACGCCTCCGTATATCTTCTATGTGTTGTTGCAATTGCATTAACCGTTCCCGCAATTCGTTCATCTTCACCTCCCCTCGATGACCCGTTTATCGCGTTATGTTCCCTCGAACAGCCCCTCTACAAAGGCCACTGGATCGAATTCAGCAAAGTCCTCAACAGTCTCACCTGTGCCCACCCAGCGCACCGGCACGCCCAGTTCACGTTGGATCGCGAACACCATCCCCCCCTTGGCCGTGCCGTCCAGTTTCGTCAAAATGACGCCCGTAATGTCCACCGCCTCCTTGAACTTTTTGGCCTGGATAATCGCGTTTTGACCGGTGGTCGCGTCCAGGACAAGATACGTTTCGTGGGGGGCCCGATGCACCTGACGGGCACAGATGTTGCGAATCTTGGTCAATTCCTTCATCAAGTTGTACTTGGTGTGTAGCCGCCCCGCGGTGTCGATAATCAACACATCCGCCTTACGGGATTCCTGAGCGGCCCGGATGGCGTCATACACCACCGCGCCGGGATCACTACCCGGCTGGTGGGAAATCACCTCAACGCCAATGCGATCTCCCCACGTGCGCAACTGGTCAATGGCGGCAGCCCGATACGTATCCGCGGCTGCAAGCAGGACTTTCTTCCCCCGCTGCTTTAAATGATACGCCAATTTAGCAATGCTGGTTGTCTTGCCCGAACCGTTCACTCCCACGACCAGCACCACAGTCAACAAACGGGGCTGGTCCAGTGCAGGAGGAGGCGCTTCTCCCAGGACTTCGATCATTTCTTCCTTGAGAAGGGCATACGCGTCCTCTGCCCGTTTCACACCAGCCCGACGCACACGTTCCTTGAAGCGTTCAATGAGGTAGAAGGTGGTATCCACCCCCACGTCTGCCTGGATGAGAAGCGCTTCCAGGTCCTCCCAGAACTCATCGTCGAGTTCGTTGGATTGGAACAAGGAGGCAATCTGTCCAAACACACCTCGTCGCGTCTTGGACAGACTGCGTTCCAGTTTCTCCTGATCTTCCTTGGATGCTCGTTTGAATAACTTTCCCAGCACCACGGTCTCCCTTTCCCTCCTTCATCTCCCCTGTCGCTCACTCAGGGTGAATTCAGCGCCGTCGGGCCCTCACTTCGCCTTACATTGGTCCTCAATAATGCCCTGGGTCAGGTAATTTTTGACCATCACGTACGGAGCCCGCACACGCCACTCACCCAGGGGACTGGGCTCCACAATGGACCACCACCACTGCTCATCGTCGGGCGTCCATTCCAGTTTGGGCATGTAGATCAGCGTCATCACCCCGATCCAGGGACGCCAGTGTTGTTTGGCCCACTCAAACGCGCGCACAATGTAGCATCCCTGGACGAAGAAATCAATGCCTGCGCCAGCGCCGTGCCAGTAATAGGGGGAATCCGGCCGATTGTCAGATGTCCAACCAAATTCCAGAATGACCACGCGCTTGTCCTCATCCCCATTCTCCACCATGATGCGACGGATGTCCTCAACGTGTCGGAAGGTGAAAAATCGCTCGCCCCCGTATTTGGCCTTGTTGGCCGCGGCTTCTTCTGGACTGACCTCTGGGGGAGCAGCAAAGCCCGCGCCGTGAACGCCCAGCATGTCAAAGTAGCCATCGCTGTTGCCGCCCATCGCGCGGTACATCTCCCGATAGAATTTCTCGTCGGGCATGGCGATCTCATTGTCCGTGCCGGTAGGCGCCATGCCCGCGCTGATGACAATAGCATTCGGATCCGCGCTTTTGATGGCCGTGTACGCGGCTTTAAGCATTTGGACGTACTCTGCCGGGTTGGGGCGCTTGCCCCCCCACTCGCGAGCCAGGTTTGGCTCATTCCATATCTGATACGCGTGAATGCGGCCGCGGTAGCGCGCGGCCATTGTGTGGAGGAAATCCGCAAAGTCCTGTATGTTCTGAGGAGGCGGACCAGCCCACTTCACCCCGCCTTGCGGATCTGTGCTCACCCGCGCGATTAATTTCAGTCCCTTGCTGTTCACTTGATCAACAACTCGATCCGCCTGAGTCCAGTTAAAGTGCCCCTTTCCAGCCCCTTCGATGTCCTCCCAGGCAAAGGTTTGCTTTACCCAGCGGAATCCCGCTTCCTTAATTTTGTTCAAGTCCCGATCCGCGATTTCAGGACGCCACCACAAGAAGGCCTGAATGCCGTAGTCCGGAGAGGACATAATGTCCATGTAATCCGCACGTGTGGGTTCAGGTGTGGGTGTGGGGGCAGAGGTAGGCGGCACAGGCGTGGGTGTTGGCGGAGGCGGCGTGGGAGTGGCCGGCTCCTGAGTGGCCATGGGATGGACACTGGGCTCCGTGGCCTGGGCCGTAGGTTTCTGCGGAATCGGAGTCGCTGTCGCGATGATGAGGGTTGGGCGAACAGGCAACGGGGTGGGGGTAGGCGTTGTCATGCCCACTGGTGTGGGAGTTTTGGTGGGCGTTGGTGTAAATGTGGGCGTCGATGACGCACACCCGGAGAGAATAAGTACGACCAGGGCAAATGTGAACAAAAACGCGTCTCTGCGGCGCATGTACGACCTCCTGTTTTCAACGTGCTCACGTGTAAGACGCGCACGTGCGCGGCGCTTCGACGGGTGAGACGTCGAACACGCCGCGCACGTTCCTCGTCAACTACGTCAGCAGGATCCGTTTTCGCGGCAGGCTTTCAACGCGTTGAACGCAGGCAATGGACTCCAGTCAGGAGCCACAATGCCCCATTGAGCCTGCTCTGAGCCGGGGGCAACCACTCGGAAGTTCAAGTTCCAGAGGAAGGCCACGCCAACCCAGCCCCACTGTTTCATCATCTGGTAAGCCCGGACAGTGAATTGGGCTTGCTCTTCTAACGTGTTGTCCGCCGCGTACTCGTAACCAGGTACCGGGTTGGGATTGGATGCCCAACCGAACTCTGTGGGCCAAATGCGCTTGCCCGCATCACCGTACCGCACCATGATGTTCCGATATCCCTCCATGGTCTGCCGGAAGGACCAGGAGTGATGCGGGTTCTCGCACGGGCCACGGAATGTCTGCACGTTGGGATGGCACCCGGTGGCATCGGGCGGTACATTGTAACCACTGGGATGGGCGCCAATGGCATCGGAATACTGCTTAAGTCCGTGCTGGTACATGCCCTCCAGGTAGGCGAAGTCATCCATCGCCAGAGGAGGCGGCGCGCCGGTGGGTGTGAGCGCACCGCTGATGACAATCATGCTGGGACACGCTCGCTTGATGGAGGTGTACGCGGCCTTGAGTAACTGCATGTACCGAGCCGGATCAATGGGTTCATGGCCCCACTCATACCACAGGTTCTGCTCATTCCACACTTCAATAGCCTTCAGGCTGCGGCCACAGTACCGTTGTGCAACCGCGCCGACAAAGTTGGCGTAATCCTGAGGGTTCTGAGGAGGCCCGTTCACACTGAAGTCCGTGTTGCCCGGGCGAGCCCAGCGCGGGGCCTTCACGATGCTGAACATGACCTTGATGCCTTTCTGGTCGGCTGTGTTCACGATCATGTCCATCATGCCCCAATCTATCTGCCCCTTGTTCTGCTCCGCCCGGAACCACTCGATTTGTTGTTTCACCCAGTGGAAGTGCATCAGGTTAATCATGTCCATGACTTTGGCTGTCATGCCCGGGCTATCCATGTGGGCCTGAACACCGTAGTCAAAGAAGCCCGGTGCCCGCGCCGCGACTGGACGAGGTCGCGGTGTCGGCTCGGGCGGAATGTTCTTCGCCACCTGCACGTTTTCCACCGGACCGATTAACTGGACTAACTTGCCGAATACCCAACCCAACTTGCCGCCACCCAGGTCAATTTGCCACCAGGTACCAGCCTTGTTCTTCCCCACAATGGTGAATTCCTGCCCCTTGGAGACCTGCGTCACCACACCGTAGTTGGTACTCGGCCCCTGACGCACGTTCATCTTGGTGGCCTGGATACGGGCCACCGCGACCATGGGAGTAGGCGTCATGGTTGGCGTGGGAGTCGCGCTAGGCACTGGTGTCGGTGTAGGAGTCGCGGTCGCGACCGCAAAGTACATCTCGCTGGGTTCACCAATGACGTATCCTCCTTGTCGCAACACCGTTTGCAGCCGATAGTTCCCCTTCTCCGGTGCCTTCACCTGGATGACGTGGGAGCCAACAGGCACTTCCCCTTGCTGAATAATGTTCCCCTGGCTATCCACGATTACCCAGGACACACTGTAGTCCGACGGGGCCACAGAGACCTGGGATTCACTCTGGTAAGCGCGTAGCACATCCCAGATGGCCGGATCCGCGTCGCCGGAGAGCAGGTGCTGGCTGGTCACCCCAGCAATGTTGAACTTGTCCAGGATCTCCAGTTTGCGGGCAAAACTGGCCGCGTTTTCGATGTACACCGTGCGCTGATTGCCCTGCTCATCCAGGTAGGTGTACCAGTACTGGAAGAGTTCCTCGTCGAATTGGAGCGGGCTAACCGGCCGTTGAGTGGTCACAGACACTTGCACGTTCTGGCCCGGTTGTACGACCTGTTCAGATTCGCCCTGGATTTGGGCGACAATCGGCGCTAATGCTTCACTGTACGAGCGGAGGAAGTAATAATTGCCCGCCACCTCCACACTTCGCGCGGGCAGGACAACTTCGATCTTATGACGGTCGATTTCACCCACGGCCCATTGGAGCATCTGCTCAAACGCACCACCGTTTCGGTAGGCCTCAGGATCCACGGGCGCGGGGATGCGGACCACATCAGCAACACGCCCAATCTTGCGCCAGTCATACCCTCCCGTCAACCAGACCCCTTCAGCAATCTGACGAGGGAGCCCGACACGCACACTGAGGATCTTGCCTTCCGCGTGCAAACGGTCGGCCAACGATTGAATGAACTGGGTAAACTGAGCCCGCATGAGCGGGTCAACATCCCGATAATCAATGTCCACCCCCGCGTACCCGTTCTTCACCACCAGTTCCACAATCGCGTCGATGTTGTTCTTCCCCCATTCCGCATTCGCCAGGATATTCCAGGTCAAGTCAGTGCGAACCACCCCTTCCTTGTAGTTGCGGATGGTGGGCACAATCTGGTATGAAATACCACTTCCCGGAGCAGGAACGGCTACGCTGCCGTCCAGATATCCCTCATCACTCAGGTAAATCCCCACCGGATGGACTTCTGTCACGGCCGTGGCGCCGGCGTCGGGCAGGATCATGCCCTCGGGCAAGTCCACGTCAGCCACTTTAGGCCCGGGTGTCGTCTGCATCACCATGAAATTGGCAGGAATCCAATCCAAAACCGCCTCAATGGTGTCATCCGCGGCCACCCGGTGATGGGGTAACCACACCCACATGTGCGCATCCGCATCCCACGTGTACAAATCCAGGGTCTCGTACGGCATCGCGTCGTTAGGGGTAGGGATGCTGATGTACACTGCTTTGGGTGGACTGCCCTTCAAGTCCAGCATGTAGAAAGGACTTTTCGGGATGAGGCCCTGGGCTTCTACGGCCTTCACAGCCTCGGCCAACGTGTCGGGAACGTGCCCGGCCACGAATTCCTGCATGGGGATGGAGGTCAACTTGGCCTTCAGAGGCCCGGTCAAGGAAGCATCCGGGAAGGTAACCTGTGTGCCATCCGGATCCCGAACGTCCCCACGCACGGGCGTAATGTCCACGTAACCGCGATAGCGGAACCGATCCCATGCAGAGATGGGAGGTAACAAAATCGCTGCGACCAACGCAAGAATAATGAGCACACTGAGCACCATGTTCAGTGTGCGGTTCTGCGCAGGTGTCGCCGACATATGCGTACTTGTCATGGTTAATACACTCCTCCAGCACTAAGATGCGGGCGATTTTACCACAGCCCCGGTGTCCCTGCAAACAACAAGTTGACAGAATGCGTAAGCCCACAGAGAAATCCTTCCCCTAACGCACACGCCGCGGGGGAAGGTGAATTAACCAGTGGGCCCGGGGGACTAGTAACACATTATGAGGGCGCTCCACCTCCTCTGGGTCCATCACGCCCAATTGTTGGAGAACAGGCAGCGCGATCTCCCTCACCTGAGCCACGCGCGGCTGAAAACGAGGATGCCACACCTCCATCTCACGCACGTGTCCCGAAGCACCGTACAGGGTGACCAGAGCATCCGTAAGGTAAATGATGGCATCCTGAGCCGATGGGAACGGTGGCAAGGATTCCAACCGCGGGGCTACCTCATCCGCAACAACCACCATGGATCCATGCCCTTGCATGCGGTAGCCCCGATATCGCAAGCGCTCATCCCGATCCGGTGTGATGGAGAACTGCACGTGATCGACGTGTAAGCCCGCCCATCGCGCCACCCGAACCGCGCCGGGAGAGGTCATCCCTCCCCACAGGTGATACGTGACATGCGATCCTGTGCGCGGATGGCGCACATACGTACACACGTTCATCTGGTAATACGTAAAACGGGGAGAAGGCAAGCGTGCGGCCTTTGCCTCACGCACGAACCCCATCACCACGGAGAGGAAAACCTGATTGCCCTCCACAGTATCTGGGGACAGGGAAGCAGGTACCAGAGCCCGAATACGTTCCAGGGGGAGGAGATACGAAACGTACAGCACATCATACAATATCATCTCCACCGAGGTTAAACGCGCGGGCAAGTTCATCAGTCCCCTCCCTCTATCGGCTCACCCCGTAGGATTTTAAGATCTTCTCCCGTTTCTCCGCCACCTCCTCAATGACCTGCAACAACCGCTGTGCTTCGCTCAACTGGTGGGAACCCACATTTTCCTGAAGCCGCCAAATAATATCCAACAGTTCACCGTACATGGCCAACTGCTTCTGGACGGATTTCAGCACATCGTCCAGCGCGTCAATCCGTCGGTTCTGTTCCTGCCACTTGTACTCCCACTCCAGGATTTGCTTCTTCCAACGCTTCTCTTGCTCACCCTCAAACTCGCGCATGGCGCGGCGGAGAGCCTCTTCCGCGACCCGCTGCGCCTCCCGGATTTCGTGCACTTCCTTGTGCAACGTCTCCTTCCACCGTTCAATGTCCGCAACGGCCTGAACCGCTTTATCATACTGGACCTGAAAACGGTCGAACCGGCTCAGCGCGTCGGCCAACTGGGATCTCATCTCCTCGAATTCCTTTTGCCATTCCTGCACTTTCTTCTCCCGGTCAACTTCGGCCCGACGCACTTCCTCCAGGAAGGAAGCCTCCTCCCGCTGGATGTTATCTACGGTTTCCCGAATGTCTTTGACAATGTTATCCTGGCGCTGAAGTTTCTCCTCAAGGAGCGGTAGTTTGCTCGCGAAAACCTCCAACCGACGGAAGAGTTCCACTGTTTCACCCTGCAACTGCCCGATGCGCTTGTGATCCTGGGAACGCTGCTCACTCAGCAGGGTGACGGTGCGGAGAGCCTCTTCAGAGCGCCGATCAATCTCGACTGTCTGTTCCCGCAAGCGCATGACCTGCTCGCCCAGACGCCGGTCCTCCGCTTTCAATGCTGTAATAGCCTCTTCCAGGCCGGCAAAGCGGTCCAATTCCTTGCGTAATTCAGCAATGTCTCGTCCCCACTTTTCCCGCTCGGCCGCGCGCAAGCGCTCCTGATCCCGTTCCCGGGCTAAACGCTCTTCTTCCCGGCGTTCAATCATAGCCCGCACTTCCTTGCGCAAGTTCTCCAGCGCTTCCTGCAAGGACGCGTACTCGGCCAGTTGGGAACGGGCGGCCGCGAGTTCACTTTCCAACTGTTGAATACGTCGAGCCTGATCCTCAATAATGCCGGCCTGGCTGGTCAGGCGCTGTTCCAACTTGCGCATATCCTGATCGGCCCGACGACGTTGTTGATCCAACCAGGTGACCATTTGCTCCAATTGCGTCAGATCCATAAAAACTTCCCCTCCTTTACGTGGCAGAAGTCCCACCTATTGACACACAAGTAGGAAAAACACGGTCAGAGGAACACCACAATCCCCTCATGCCCTTTTGGTCTGTACGTGGGAGGTATTTTACCATAAGGAAAACAGAACCATAATCTCAACGGATCTGTGATGGGGGAGACAATGAGTGAAGAAGCACGCATCGAAGGTGTAGAGATTAAACCCTTAGTGACCCATCGAGACGCGCGAGGATTCTTCCGTGAAATCATTCGAGTGACGGATGAATTCTTCGGCGAGGGATTCGGCCAGTGGAGCCACAGCCGCATGTTCGCAGGAGTGGCAAAGGCGTGGCACATCCACTGGAAACAGGTGGATTGGTGGTACGTTCCCATTGGCAATGTCAAAGCCGTGCTCTGCGACCTGCGCCCAGAGTCCCCAACGTATAAAGTCATCCAGGAAGTGTACATGGGCGATAATTACGACCCAATTGTGTTGAAGATCCCGCCCGGCGTGGCCCACGGCGTGAAAGTTCTCAGCGGTGAAGCCCACCTCTTCTACATTACATCCCGGGTGTACGACCCAGAGGATGAAGGACGGATCCCCCACGACGATCCGGACATCGGCTATGACTGGACAGCCCTGCCACCCATCAAATGACATCCCCAGGCCCTTGCGAACATCCAGGGGACTGGCCGGGTAGACCAACAGAGAGCATTACACATGGCCCTTGACCAGGAAATACCCACCTGCTTTGGAGGTCAAGGGGCAGCCAGGAGTTCGTCAACCAGTCCAACGGGGAGGAAAATTGCCTATGACCCTACGAATGGTGGACATTATCGTCAAAAAACGGGACGGAGGAGCCCATACCAAGGAGGAGATAGAGTTCTTCATTCAGGGATATGTGAAGGACATTATCCCCGACTACCAGGCCAGTGCCTGGTGCATGGCCGTGTACTTTCAGGGAATGACGCCCCAGGAAACAGCCTGGCTTACCGAAGCCATGGCCCGCTCAGGAGTCATGCTTGACCTGCACGATGTGGCCCCCATTATTGTGGACAAGCACTCCAGCGGCGGCGTAGGGGACAAGACCAGCCTGGCCGTGGGCCCCATTGTTGCGGCCAACGGCCTACCTGTGGGAAAGATGAGCGGACGAGGACTCGCCCACACAGGTGGTACCCTGGACAAATTGGAATCCTTTCGGGGCTGGCGAGCCGAACTGACGTTTGAAGAGTTCAAACGTCAGTTACGGGAGGTGGGATTGGTGATTGCCGGCGCCACCCATGACCTCGCTCCGGCGGACAAGAAACTCTACGCGCTGCGGGATGTAACGGGCACAGTACCCAGCATCCCCCTTATCGCAGCGAGCATTATGAGCAAGAAGATCGCGACCGGATCCGACGCTATCGTGTTGGACGTGAAAGTGGGCAAGGGCGCGTTTATGAAAACCCTGGAAGACGCGCGAACCCTGGCCCAACGCATGGTGGATATTGGTACCCACCTGGGACGCCGCATGTCCGCAGTGATCAGCGACATGAACCAACCCCTGGGTCGAGCCGTGGGGAACGCGCTGGAAGTCAAAGAAGCCATCGCCACCCTGCGCGGGGAAGGCCCGGCCGACTTCACAGAGTTGGTCCACACTGTAGCCGGAGAAATGCTCCGCCTGGGAGGAAAAGCCGATTCCCACGAGGAAGCCCGCGTGCTGGTTGACCGAGTCATCGAGGATGGGAGCGCCCTGCGCAAATTCCGCGAGTTCATCGCTGCTCAAGGGGGAGACGTGCGCCAGGTGGATAACCCCGACCTGTTACCCAAAGCCCGATACGTGATCCAGGTACCCAGCCCCCAGGATGGCTACGTTCAGGATATTGACGCGCTGGCCGTAGGGCTCACGACCATGATCCTGGGCGGCGGCCGGGAGAAGAAGGGCGATCCCATAGACCATGCAGTGGGGGTCGTGCTCCACAAGAAAGTGGGGGACCAGGTGTCTACCGGTGAACCCCTGTGCGAGATTCACGCCAATGACGAAGCCAAAGCAGAAGAGGCGCGACAGCGGCTTCTGAACGCTTATCGCGTTGCGGAATCGCCCGTCACCCCACCACCCTTAATTTACGAAATCCTCTCCAAAGCAAGTGACGCATGAAAAAACAGGGTACACGTTTCAGGGAAAAACGGGTCCCTTGAAACGTGTACCCTCCTCGTTTCACGTTAGCCTGGGGTGATGAATCACTGAGTTACGATGGCTCCCTATACCTCATGTTTCACCCCAAAGCGCGCCTGCAAGGCCCGAGCCACGTTAGGGGTAACCATGCGAGAAACATCCCCGTGGTGACGGGCCACATCCTTGACAATCGTCGAACTCAGAAACGCGTACTCCACTCGCGCCATAAGGCACACGGTTTCCACTTCCGGAGCCAGTTCGCGGTTCGTCAGCGCCAATTGCAATTCCCACTCAAAGTCGGAAATTGCACGCAGGCCCCGCACAATGACGTTCGCGCCCAAACGCCGAACCAAGTCCACGGTTAAATCGGTGTACGTAATCACCGAAACATTCTCTAAATCGGCCAGGGCTTCTTCGGCCAGCGCCCGACGCTCCTCCACGCTGAACAGGATGTTCTTCAAAGGCCGAGCATAAATCGCAAAGTACACGTGCTCAAACAACTGCGAGGCACGGCGAGTGATGTCCACATGCCCCATGTGAATGGGGTCAAAAGATCCTGGATACACAGCGATCGCCATTGAACGCTCCTTTTAACTGAAGTCCGTCTGTCGAGACCAGAACACGCGTACACGTTCGGCCAGCGCTGCGTGTTCCGGTCGAGTAAGTTCTGGGTCCTCCTCGTAGATGCGCCGCGCCACACGCCGGGCCAATTCCAGTGTTTGCGTGTCACTTAACTTTGCCAGACGCAGGGGCGGGAGACCACTCTGGCGGGTTCCGAAGAAATCGCCAGGGCCCCGCAACTCCAGGTCCTTTTCGGCCAGACGAAATCCATCCTGGATGGTTTCCATGGCCCGCAGGCGCTCCACGGCCTCAGGTGTATCAGCCTGGGAGATGAGGATGCAATAGGACTTGTGCTCGCCTCGGCCCACACGGCCACGGAACTGGTGCAACTGAGCCAGGCCAAAACGCTCTGCCGATTCAATCATGATCACGGTCGCGTTGGGTACATCGATTCCCACTTCCACCACAGAGGTGGAAACAAGGATGTCAATCTCCCCCGCGGCAAAGGCCCGCATGACTTTGTCCTTCTCCTCACCTTTCATGCGCCCGTGAAGCAACCCCAGGCGGAATTTGGGGAAGATTTCCTTTTGCAATCGCTGGAACGCGTTGACCGCGGCCTTTTCCTCCGCGTCCTCGTCATCCCCCTCCACACGGGGGTAGATGATGAATGCCTGGCGCCCTTCCTCCACCTGTTTGCGGATGAACACGTACGCCCGTTCCCGCTCCGTGGGCTTGAGCCAGCGGGTAAGGATGGGCTGACGTCCAGGCGGCATTTCATCGATCACGGAAAGGTCCAGATCGCCGTACACGGTTAAGGCCAGGGTGCGCGGAATAGGGGTTGCGCTCATCACCAGCAGGTGAGGAAAAGTGCCCTTGCCGCGCAAGGCAGCCCGTTGCTCCACCCCAAAACGGTGCTGCTCATCCACCACGGCAAAGGCCAGGTCGTGGAAAGTGACACCCTGCTGAATCAGCGCGTGAGTTCCCACCACAATGTGAACCCGCCCCTCTGCAATGTCCGCTAGCAGGGTCTCTCGTTCCTTGCCCCGCACGCTCCCGGTCAACAGGGCAACGCGCAGGGGGGATCCATCGGGTAGGGTCATTCCCGCGAGGAATTTGCTCAGACTGCGGAAGTGCTGCTCGGCCAAAATCTCTGTGGGGGCCATGAGGGCGGCCTGCGCGCCATTGCAGGCAGTCACCCACATGGCCGCGGCCGCGACCACAGTCTTGCCCGATCCAACATCCCCTTGAAGCAGCCGACTCATCGGCGTGGGCTGTTGGATGTCCTCCAGGATATCCTGTAACGCGCGCTCCTGAGCACGAGTTAGTTGAAATGGCAAGCGAGCGAGGAATTGATCCAGCCACGTTTTGTGGACCTTCAGGGCACGGCCAGGCCGGGAACGCCACACCTGACGTTGACGAAGTACACCCAACTGAAGGAAGAGCAATTCATCAAACACCAAACGACGGCGGGCCTTGCGCAACATCACTTCGTCGTCGGGAAAGTGGATCTGCGCGTACGCTTCAGCCAACGGCAGGAGATCCAACTCCTGCCGGAGTTGGGCGGGGAGGTAATCCTCTAACCGCGAGGCCCACGCGTCCACCGTGTGTTTGATGAGACGGCGGAGCCACTTCTGACTCAAACCCTGGGTTAATGGGTACACGGGAACTAAACGAGCCGTGTTGACCAGGTCCTTCTCCACGGGTTCCCATTCTGGGTTCATCATTACCAAACGCCCCAAGTACGCGTCGACCTTACCACTAAACGCGTACGTCTTGCCCCGCGTCAGTTGTCGGATGACATAGGGGTTGAACCAGGTCATCTGGATGCTTCCGCTCGCATCGCTGACCACCGCGTGCACTAATTTTCTCCCCCCGCGGGTCAACCGTTCTCCAAAGTCCCACACATTCCCGATGATGGTGACCTGATCCCCCACGCGCAATTTGCCAATGGGCTTCAGGGTGGCGTAGTTCACGTACCGCCGTGGAAAGTGTTGCAACAAATCCCCCACAGTGGTGATCCCCAAGCGCGCCAGGCGCTTGGCATTTACAGGTCCCACCCCCGGCAGTACGGTCACCGGTGCTTGCAGGCCGGCCTCCGGCGGCGCGGTGCGCACCGCGGGCTTGGCCGTGGGTTGTGTGGGTGTGGTCACCCGCGGGGAGGGCGGAGTCGGTTTGGGTCCAGGAGCAGGGCGTCCACGAGGGCCGGTGACGCGGTCCATAACGTCCGGCATGGTCTCCCGAATGCGGGTGAGGATCTCTTCTACTACCGCACGGCGGGTATCCACATCCGGCAGTGCTGTGTAGCCGATGAGCAAGGCAGTGATGTCGCGAGCCAGGTTCGCTTGTTGCGAGTTGCGCGCCAGGGCCTGCGCTTCCCGTTCCCATTCGGTCGCAAAGCGCGCCATCCCCCCGATGACCGCTCTATCCTGGTATCCTTGTTGCTGCTCTAACAGCAATATTTTCACCAGTTTAATGTACGGATCAACCACTCCGCTCATGCCGTGCTATCCTCCTCACCAACCGGCCTCCAGTCCTTCGTACACAAAGACGCCTAACACTTTAGGACCCAAGTGCACGGCCAGGGAAGCGCCGTAAGAGTAGACAGGGAATTCCCGCTCCCCCAATGTCATTTCCAGCCGCTCTAACAGCAACGCGGTTTCGTCCTCCATGTTGTGCTGAACAATGGCTAATTCCTCGATGTTCAGAAACTCCACGACAAAGTCGTGGAGTTTCTCCACGCCGTCCTCCCATTTAAGCACTTTCTCCACGGGGATGAATTCCCCATCTTCAATGGTGACCAGGGGCTTAATGCCCAACATGGTCCCTAACAGGGCCTGAGCAGGCCCAACCCGTCCGTACTTCTCCAGGTAATCCAACCGATCCATGAGGAATTGCGCGTACACATGAGGGATCATGGCCCGTACTTGACGCACGACCTCAGGTGCGGGCATTCCCTGTTCAGCGAACTCCACCGCGCGGCGCACAATCATGCCCTGACCAAAGCCAATGGTCTCCGTGTCCACAACCCAGAAACGCGCCCGTCCAAAGACCTGATTAATGGCTTCCCGAGCGTGGACAAAGGCCTGGCTCAGCCGTGCGGAATGGGGCAGGACCAAGATGTACTCCGCTTCTTTCACCAGGGATTGATAAGCGGCAGCCCACTCGCGCACGGATGGGGCAATCAGGTTGGGCAGCGCGGTTGCCGTTTCCAACTTTTGCAAGAAGGTCTCGTGGTCAATGTCCACGCCCTCACGGTACTTGTGCCCCTCTAACTCAACAGTCATGGGAACAACCACGATGCCGTGTTGTTCCACGAATTCGGGATCCAACCAAACTGCACTGTCGGTGACAATGCGCAATTTCCCGTCCATGTCTTATTCCGCCGAAAGGATGTATGGATAATGAGGTTGTCCGCCGTACAGCACTTCCACTTCCTGATCGGGAAACGCTTCCCGGATCTTCTCTGCCATCATCTGGGCCTCTTCTTCGCTGACTTCGTGGCCGTAGTACAGGGTGATAATCTCCGCCTCCCGAGCATCCATCTTCTCCAACACGCTGAGCACTACTTCGTCCACGGAATCGCCGCGCGCGACCAGGCCATCTTCCACCAGACCAATCACGTCCCCTTTGTGTACGGTCAGGCCGTTAATGGTCGCGTCGTTTACGGCAACTGTCACCTTCCCTGTGGTAACGTTCTCCAAAGCGCCTTCCATGGCCTCGTAATTCTGATCCACGTCCGCGTCTGGGTCAAATGCCAGCAGGGCCGCGATGCCCTGGGGCAGCGATCGGCTGGGCACTACTTTTACCCGCTTCTCAGCCACCTGCGCGGCCTGCTGAGCCGCCATGAGGATGTTCTTGTTGTTCGGAAGAATGATGACTTCATCTTGCGGCACCCTATCGATGGCCTCAAGAATGTCCGCGGTGCTCGGGTTCATGGTCTGGCCCCCATGAACTATCTCCTGGACTCCTAAACTCCGGAAAATGTCGTCAAAGCCGGGGCCCGGGGAGACCGCGATGACCGCCACCCGTGCCGGGGCCGCGGCTTCGGCTAACAGGTGAGCCGGTGGCACTGCCTCTGCAGGAGGGGGCTCAGATGGGATCGAGGTGGGGCCAGGGGCCTTCCCCTTTCGCCGAAGGGTCTGCAATGTCATGTTCTCCACCACAATGTCATCCAAGTGCCCTAAAGTTGCCCCGTAAGAGAGGAACGGTCCGGGATCTGAACCGTGGACGTGGACTTTGATGACATCTCCCACTTTGCCCACGACAATGCTTTCTCCCCCCAGGGCTTCAAGGTGACGGCGAACGTCATCCTCGGCCACGTTCTGCTTGTCCAGGTAAATTAGATATTGCACATCGTACCCCCACTCATCGGGGAGTTCGCTCAAATCCGCTTCGGCTTCCTCCCATTGAGCCGTTCCTCGGGTGATGATTTCCCCGCGCAGGGCTCGCGTCATGCCTTCCCAGATGTATGTGAAACCCATCCCCCCCGAGTCCACCACGCCGGCCTGCTTGAGCACGGGCAAGAGGTTGGGGGTATTGGCCAGTGCTTCCTGGGCAGCCTGAAGTGAGTGCTCGAACAAAAAGCGCAGGTCATCTTCCAGGCGGGCTGCAGCCTCTGCGGCACCGGCTGTTTCCTTGACTACGGTTAAAATCGTGCCTTCGACGGGCTTGCCCACTCCACGATACGCGGTTTTGCTTCCCTCCTTCAATGCCTCGGCCAATTCTCGGCTACTGAGCAGGGAGACATGCTCCAGCCGTTTGGCCATGCCCCGGACGATCTGGGAGAAGATAACGCCGGAGTTGCCGCGAGCGCCCATCAATGCACCGTGGGCAATGCGATTCATAATGCGGCCCACGTGGGTATCGCTCTCCTCCGCGATTTCCTCCCAGGCGCGCTTTAGGGTCAACAACATGTTGGTGCCCGTGTCACCATCTGGGACGGGGAACACGTTCATGCGGTTGACAATTTCGTGGTGCCGCTCGAGCCAGGCATATCCCGCGTGGAACAGCGCCCGTAAATCCTGGCCGTCAATGCGTTGAATAGGCTGATCGGGCCGGTACTTCTCGAAAATGTGCCGGCTGACATCCTCCGCCACGCCACCTTCCTCCTGTTCACTCAGTGTCGTGATTCACACGCAAGCCCCGCACGTGCACGTTAATCTCGGCTACCGGAACCCCCACCACCTTCTCCACTGCGTACTTCACCCGGTTCATCACGCCCTGGGCCACTTCGGAGATACGAGTGCCGTATTGTACGACAATATACAGATCCAGGATAATCTGTCCGTCCTTAACGCGCACCCGCACGCCGGAGATATCCTCCTGAGTGAACCAGTTGCGGATGCGATACCAGAAATTGCGGTCCGCGAACCCAACTACACCGTAGGATTGCAAGGCCGCATCACGTGCTACATGAGCGATGGCCTTGGGCAAAACGCGGATTTCGCCTGTCACCTCCTTCTCTTTGCGCATGATCCCACTCCCTTCTTCCAGGTAATCCACAAGATCCGCCTCCTCGACGAATACGTGTTCCCAAGACATGCTCCATTATACAATGGCCTCGCGGAATTTGCCTGTTTGGGAGCGCGTGTTGTATTATCCACGGTCGTGGTTCAGAGGATGCAGAACTCGGATGAAAGGCTCCGACCATCCGAACCTAATAAACGCCAGAGCGCGTAAAGCATGACTCATTACGGAGTTAAGGACTTCTCGCGAGGGGGATAGTAGCGATGGCGAAGTGCAGCATTTGTGGACGTGGGCCGCAGTTTGGGAACAGCCGAAGCCACTCGATGAAGGCGAGCAAACGGCGCTGGAATGTGAACATCCAGACGGTGACCATTTACCGCAACGGACGCCGCCAGCGCATTAAGGTGTGCACGCGCTGCCTGCGCACTATGAGCAAGACCGCTTAATATTTGTGGTTCACAGTCAATTTGAAGGCACGGAAACCGTCGGCCTTTCTTCTGGTCGACGGTTTTCTCGTGCGTACACGCGACGCCTTAACTGACCACACCCCGCATCAATCTCCAACCCTCGCCGTAGGCGCACAGTCACAGGAATGCCCGCTTCCTCGATAATGCGCGCGAAACGCACTGTATCCCGACGCGTGCTGGGCTGGAACGGCGTTCCCTCCACCGGGTTCATGGGAATGAGGTTCACGTGAGCAAGAATGCCCTGTAAAAGTCGAACCAGGGCCCGAGCATGAGCCGGCGAATCGTTTAGACCGCGCATGAGTGCGTACTCAAAAGTCACCCGCCTATGGGTGCGTCCAATGTAGTAACGTACTGCATCCATCAAGTCGGCCAGCGGGTAGCGACGGTTAATGGGAACCAGATAGTCCCGCAATGCATCATCAGCCGCGTGCAAGGACACAGCCAACCGTACCTGCAACCCCTCCTCAGCCATGCGCCGAATGCCTGGTACAATGCCCACCGTGCTCACCGTAATGTGACGGGCGCCCAGGTTGAACCCCCGCTTGTCTACCAGGATGCGGATCGCCTTCCACACCCTATCGTAATTGGCCATGGGTTCTCCCATGCCCATGAAAACGATATTGCTCACCCGCGCGGGTCGGGGCAAAGGACTGGCATCCTCCCCACCGGCCAGAGGATCGGCCAACCAGCGCGCGTAGTAAATGACCTGCCCTACAATCTCGCCTGTGGTCAGGTTGCGACTGAACCCACTTAATCCCGTGGCACAAAAAGGACATCCCATCGCGCATCCCACCTGCGAGGAGATGCACAATGTACGTCGCCTCTCGTAGAGCATGAGGACGGTCTCGATGGTTTGTTCATCCTCCAGGGAAAACAGAATCTTTCGCGTCAGGCGATTCCGGGCCACTTGCTCAGTGACTGGGGTAAGGGGCAACAGGGTGAACGTCGCGGCCAGACGCTCTCGCAGTGACCTGGGAAGATTGGTCATCTCGGAGAAATCGCGCGCGTACTTGCGGTACAGCCACTCCCAGATTTGACGCGCCCGATACCGCGGTTCTCCCCAGGAAGTGATGGTGGATTCCAGTTCTTCGTATGAGAGTTCGTAAATTGTGTTCATTCCCTGACGATGTGCGTGATGCACCACGTGCGATCTACTCCCCCGAATCCAAGATCACAATGCGATCTTCCTGATTGGGCACCACGCAAATGAATACGAAAGGCTCATCACCGATGGTTCTGTACCAGTGGGGCACGCGCGGGGGGATGAACACTACATCCCCCGGCCCTACCTCAAATTCTTCTCCGGCAATGGAAATACGGGCACGACCACTAAGCACGTATTGCTCGTGTTCCACCTCGTTGGTGTGGTTGGGCATGTACCCACCGGGCTCGATGATGAAACGGCGCATGGCAAAATGAGGCCCTTCATCAGGACCGATGAGTACCTGCTTGTACACGTTACGCCCGACCCCTACTTTGACCCTGGGGACATCGTCTACGTGTTTGACGGACATGGAACCCTCCTATCCACGGCGGGGCTTCAAGTCCGTGACTGTTTGCAAAGCCCGACGCACAAATGTCACGGTCTTGGACACTTTAATGGCCGGAGTGACGACTTTATCGCTGACAAAGGAGGTCGTCCCCTTCACCATGCGCACGGTATCGTTCACATCGCGAATCAGGGGGGTTAACTCCTCCTTAATTGTCTTGGTCAATCGGTAGACCTGCCAGGCCAACACAATCAACACCGCGCCGGTCACAATGGATTCAACAGCCAGTACAATAATGGCAATATCCCTCACGGTTGCCATTGTCCATCTCCTTCCTCGTCAAAAATCTTCCTCAGCGCCGCCGACGGCGTACACGGCGCCACAAACGCCTCGCGTAGGGGTATGCTACGAAAAGCGCTACCGCCCCCAGGATACCCTCTTCCAGGTTGACCACGCCAATTTGCCCAACGCGTAGAGGCAATCCCCACTGCAACATTTGCCCCACCATAAACCCAACAATCCCTAGCCCCACGTAAACGAACACCTCGCGCACCACTCTCGCGCGGAAAAAGGCGGCCACCGCACCTAATAGCGCGCCCAACAGAACCATCAACACGAGACCCGGCCCTGTTATCATGTTCCCCCCTCCTGTGTGAGGGCTTCGCGGGGGACGAAAATGCCGCCCCCCAAACACACATCCCCCTGATAGAAGACGGCCCCCTGCCCTGGCGTCACATCCCGCACTCGCGTGTGGAACCGAATATGGACCCTATCCCTTCCCAGGGGGGTCACGGTCGCGTCCACATCACGGGCCTTGTAACGAATCTTCACCTGCACGTCCAATGCCCCCTCGGGGGGATGGCCTGCGATCCAGTGGACACGGGTGGCCCACGCTTCTTCAGTACCCAACTCATCCCGAGTGCCCACAATCACCGCGTTGCGTACGGGGTCAAGATCAATCACGTACAGGGGCTCCTTGTACGCGATGCCTAACCCCTTCCGCTGACCAATGGTGTAGAAGGGCAACCCCTGATGTTCTCCCAAAATCGTTCCATCCCGACGCATGATAGGGCCCGGCTGAATGCGACCGTTGGCCCACTGGCGCAAGAAGCGCCGATAATCCCCATCGTAGACAAAGCAGAGATCCTGGGATTCGGGCCGGGACGCGACGGGTAAACCGCGCGCGCGAGCCATCTCCCGCACCTGGGCCTTGGTGTACGCCCCGATGGGGAACATGAGATGTGCCAAGTGTTCCTGGGTGACCATGTGCAGGACGTACGACTGATCCTTGGCGGCATCCACACCGCGCAGCAATTGATACGTACCATCCTGCAGGCGTCGCACCCGGACGTAATGCCCCGTAGCCAGGTAGTCCGCGCCCAGCGCGCGCGCGTGTTGGAAGAGCACACCTAGCCGGATATGACGGTTGCACTCCAGGCATGGATTGGGTGTCATGCCCTGCAGGTACGTCTCAATGAAATAATCCACCACATGGCGCTTAAAGGGTGCCTCCGCGTCCAACAGGTGAAAGGGAATATCCAGGCGCCGTGCGACCTCGCGCGCGTCCTCAATGGCCTCGGGTGTGCAGCACGCGTTGCTGTGCTGCAAGCCGCACCCTCGTTCGGCCCACAGACGCATCATCACCCCGATAACATGATATCCCTGTTCCACGAGCAACGCCGCGGCCACGGAGGAATCCACGCCGCCGCTCATGGCGATCACGACCGTTTTCTTCTCATTCATCTCTCATACACCCTTATGACGTATTCTAACACACCCCGCAGCGAAAAAACCAAGAGCCATCCACGCTTATCTAATACCGTCCGGCAACGAAAGGATAGTGTTGGCAAATTCTGGCGGCCTGGGCCCCCGGCGGTTTCGCCCCCACGAAGGCCGCAGTTTTGAACTGCCGGCCGTGTCGGGGCCCCATCGCCCCTTGGCCGCACCCACCACCCGTGGGTGGAAGCCGCACAAGACGCCCGGCAACTAGAAGTTGCGGGCTTCGTTTGCAAAGCCCCCTCCCGGGGGCTGCGACCAACCGCCCCCGGCGGTCTCGCCCCCACCGAAGGCCGCAGTTTCCAACTGCAGGCCGTATCGTGCCCAACGCCCCTGGCCGCGGCCATCCCCTGTGGGAGGGAGCCGCACAAGACGCCCGGCAACTAAAAGTTGCGGGCTTCGTTTGCCAAGCCCCCTGGCGGGGGCTGCGATTAACCGCCGCAGGCGGTTTCGCAAGTGGAGGCCGCAGTTTTGAACTGCAGGCCGTCTCATCCCTCACCCCTCACCCCTCGGCACCGGCGCCAGAATGAGAGGAGGCGTGTTCCCCCTCTCCCCTCTCCCAACCTTGGGAGAGGGCAAGGGGAGTGGGGTGAGGGCCCCAACCGCCCCCGGCGGTTTCGCCCCCCACGAAGGCCGCAGTTTCCAACTGCAGGCCGTATCGGGGCCCATCGCCCCTTGGCCGCGTCCATCGTCCGTGGGTGGAAACCGCACGAAACGCCCGGCAACTAGAAGTTGCGGGCTTCACTTGCCAAGCCCCCTGACGGGGGCTGCGATTAACCGCCCCTGGCGGTTTCGCAACCGAAGGCCGCAGTTTTCAACTGCCGGCCCCCCCGGCCGTCTCATCCCTCACCCCTCACCCCTCGGCACCGGCGCCAGAATGAGAGGAGGCGTGTTCCCCCTCTCCCCTCTCCCAAGGTTGGGAGAGGGGAGAGGGCAAGGGGAGTGGGGTGAGGACCCCAACCGCCCCCGGCGGTTTCGCAACCGAAGGCCGCAGTTTCTAACTACCGGCCGTCCCGAGCCCCAACGCCCTTGGCCGCGGCCATCGCCCGTGGGTGGGAACCGCACAAAACACCCGGCAACTGGACGTTGCGGGCTTCGTTTGCCAAGCCCCCTCCCGGGGGCTGCGATTAACCGCCCCCGGCGGTTTCGCAAGTGAAGGCCGCAGTTTTCAACTGCCGGCCGTATCGGGCCCCATTGCCCCTTGGCCGCGGCCGCCGGACCGGGGCAGAAAACCGCACGAAACGCCCGGCAACTAGACGTTGCGGGCTTCGTTTGCCAAGCCCCCTGACGGGGGCTGCGTCGAACCGCCCCCCGCGGTCTCGCCCCACGAAGGCCGTAGTTTCCAACTGCCGGCCGCCCCGGGGCCCATCGCCCCTTGGCCGCGGCCATCGTCCGTGGGTGGAAGCCGCACAGAACGCCCGGCAACTAGAAGTTGCGGGCTTCATCTGCCAAGCCCCCTGCGGGGGCTGCGTCCCACCGCCCCCCGCGGTTTCGCCCCCACGAAGGCCGCAGTTTTCAACTGCCGGCCGTGTCGAGCCCAACGCCCCTGGCCGCGGCTATCCCCCGTGGGAGGGAGCCGCACAGAACGCCCGGCAACTGGACGTTGCGGGCTTCATCTGCCAAGCCCCCTGCGGGGGCTGCGTCCCACCGCCCCCCGCGGTTTCGCCCCCACGAAGGCCGCAGTTTTCAACTGCCGGCCGTGGCGGGCCTCCTCGAGAGAATTTACGTCTGTCCCTTCTTTATCGTTTTGGTGTAGAATAGGATGAGTTTCATTCCACCATAGAACAAAGGAGGCGCATCATGCCCACCACTATTGAAGATATTGAAGCCCGAGAGATATTGGATTCCCGCGGGAATCCCACGGTGGAAGTAGAGGTCACACTGGCCAGCGGCGTAGTAGGTCGAGCAGCCGTTCCCTCCGGGGCCTCTACAGGCATCCACGAAGCAGTCGAACTGCGGGATCAGGATCCCCAACGCTTCAACGGCAAAGGCGTCCTCAAAGCCGTCGAAAACGTAAACACCATCATCGCGGACGCGCTCATCGGCTGGGATGCGCTGGATCAGGTAGGTATCGACCGTATGCTCATTGAACTGGATGGCACAGAGAACAAGGGAAAGTTGGGCGCCAATGCCATCCTGGGCGTAAGCCTGGCCGTTGCCCACGCGGCCGCGGCCCAACTGGAAGTGCCACTCTTCCGTTACCTGGGCGGCGTCCACGCGCACGTGCTGCCCGTGCCCATGATGAACATCCTCAACGGCGGCAAACACGCGGTGGATTCCACGGACTTCCAGGAATTCATGATCGTACCCGCCGGGGCTCCCACCTTTGCCGAGGCCCTACGCTGGGGCGTTGAAACATACCACGCACTCAAACAAGTCCTCAAAAAACGGGGCTTCAGCACCAACGTGGGAGATGAGGGAGGTTTTGCCCCGTCCCTGAAAAGCAACGAAGAAGCCATCGAAGTGATCCTGGAAGCCATCCAAACCGCGGGGTACACCCCGGGCGAGGACATCTTCCTGGCCCTGGACCCAGCCACCTCGGAAATTTACGACGAAGAGGAAAAGGTATACGTCCTGAAGAAGGAAGGACGCAAACTCACCGGGGAAGAAATGGTTAAGTTCTGGGAAGCCTGGGTGGACCGTTACCCCATTCTCTCCCTGGAAGACGGCCTGGCTGAGGACGATTGGGATCACTGGGTCCTTCTCCACCAGGCATTGGGAGACCGCATCCAACTGGTGGGAGACGACTTGTTGGTCACCAACGTCAAGCGCATCCAACGGGCCATTGACCTGGCCGCGTGCAATGCCCTCCTGCTCAAAGTGAACCAGATCGGCACCCTGACCGAAGCCATGGCCGCGGCGCAACTGGCACAGCGTGCCGGGTGGAACGTGGTTGTCTCCCATCGCAGTGGAGAGACCGAGGATACCACCATTGCAGACCTGGCCGTGGCCCTGAACGCGGGCCAGATCAAAACCGGAGCGCCAGCCCGGTCTGACCGAACAGCCAAGTACAACCAACTGCTGCGCATCGAAGAATACCTGGGCGAGGACGCGGCCTTCCCTGGCCTGAGCGCGTTCCGACGCGGGTAGACCACACCGTGTGTTTCGGGTGGACTGAGTTCGCCCGAAACACACACCCTTCCCCCATCTTCATCCAAGCGGTCCGGGCGCTCAACGTCCCCATAAAGAGAAAGGCATGGGCCACAAGACCCATGCCTTCCCCAAGCGCGGCGTCGGTTGTCAGGGTGGGGGTTTTGCCCCCTCTCCTCCCTCTCGGGAGGACAACGGTGTACCCGGCCGCAATTCCAAAAGCATCACCGAAGCGGGTGATCGCTTCGGGAATTGCCTCAGTTAAGGTGCTACCTGCTTATCTGAAACAGCAGCAGCAGCGAGCATATGTCCTCGGACAGGCACGACCAGCACCGGTCGGTTACTCGCGCACAGCACACGTTCCGTCACATGGCCATAACGCCACTGCACATCACCCGCCTGTCCGTGACTGGTCATCACAATCAAATCCACATCCAAAGAGCGAGCCATCGTCACAATATGTTCCTCAGGTCGCCCCACGGCAATGTGCGTCCGAACCTGATAGCCCCCATCCTCCAGGGACCACGCTATCATGTCCAGATAAGCCCTTGTGTACTGCTCCTGATGGCGCTGCACGTGCGAAGCCAGTTCCCGCACCTCGTCGTTGAGGAGTGGGAACTGACCCACAAAGGGCAAGTCATCAACCTGTGGAAGAACGGTGAGCAAATGTACCTCCACATCCCCTGCCGGTAGGAGGGACTGAACAAACGTCACCGCTTCCTCGGCCACCTTTGAGCCATCCAACGGAATTAATATACGCTGCGCCATTCACGCCCCCGGTCCACACAGTCCCACCACACATTACTGGCATTAGTGTAGGAAAACCTGCCCAACGCTACCATGATTTAGATCATACTGGAGACGATTTTCCCATTTTGTTGGGATACATGAGCGAAATTTAGCGACACACTCCGAACAACACGTCCAAAATACCGGGCGAACTATCCCCTTGCGACAAAGACCCTCCCATCCCGACACAGGCCCGTCGGATGTGCAACAAACCCACTTTTAGGATATACTGAAGAACACAACCCTTTGGCATCATCCCCCGCACATCACAAAGCGAAGACAGAAGACCGCTTGACCAACAACGTTCTGCAACTGGAACCGCGGCCCCGCTCACCGGAGGTGCGATCATGGCCGACTACCGAGAGAAATCCTTCTGGCTTGCCACCACAGAGTACGAGGAACGCCCCCCTCTGGATGGAGACACCCGTACCGATGTTATCATCATAGGCGGTGGATTTACTGGAATGTCCTCCGCGTACCACATTAAGAAAGCCGACCCCGGAACCGATGTCATCGTCCTGGAAGCAGAAGTCACGGGTTACGGGGCCAGCGGACGTAACGGCGGCTTCTCCATGACCGTCTTCGGCGTCTCCCTTACCGTCACCCACATGCTACACGGAGAGGGCAAAACGCGAGAAGCATACGCGTACATGGTAGACGCGGTGAACTACCTGGACACCCTTGTCCGCGAACACAACCTCCAATGCGATTACACCCGATCCGGCTTCTTACGAGTGGCCACCACCCCCGGCTACGTCAAGCGCATCCAGGAAGAAATGGAACTGGCTGCTAAAATCGGACTATCCGGCATCGAGTGGTGGGAAAAGGACCGAACCCAACAGGCCGTACACTCGGACAAATTCCTGGGCGGATGGTGGGAACCCCGCTGCGCGCTGGTCCACCCGGCCAAACTGGTGCGTGAACTCAAGCGCATTGCCGAAGAAGCAGGGGCCCGAGTGTACGAGCGCACCCCTGTGATTTCCGTGGAACGGACCGCCGGTGGCGTTCGAGTACATACCCCTCACGGAACTGTAGAGGGTGAAAAAGTCGTATTCGCCACCAACGCGTGGACACACCTCTTCCCCTGGGTGCGACGCAAACAAGTACCCGCGTGGACGTACATGGTCGCCACTGAACCCCTATCCCCTGAGCAGTGGAAAGCCATTGGCTGGGAACAGGGAATGGGCCTGGAAGATGCCCGCAACCTCATTCACTACTTCCGTCCTTCTCCAGACGGTCGCCTTCTCATGGGAGGTGGCCCGGTCATCATCAGTTTCGGAAAGGACATGGACCGGGACGAACACCCACCCACGTGGCGCCACCTGGAAACATTTATCCACACCCTATTCCCCCAGTTAGGGGATGTGCGCATCACCCACCGGTGGGGTGGCCCCTTCTCAGCCACGTTGGACCTGGTTCCCGCGGTGGGGTACGTGGGCGACAAGCGGGCCGTGTACAACGTGGGCTGCATCGGCCACGGAGTATCCCTCATGCCCAGCAACGGCCGCATCATCGCGGACCTGATACTGGAACGACAAAGTGGACTCACAGCCCTGTGGTTCGTCAACCGACGCACGTGGCCATGGCCGCCAGAACCCTTCCGCTTCGCGCTGAGCCACGCGGTGAGGGATTACCTGCGCCTGGAGGACTGGTGGTACGAGCGTAAGGGGTTGGGCGAGAAAACATCAGCCTAATATCAAGAAACCGCCTTCCACAGGGCGAGAAACGCGCGCGCATCGTCCCACATGAACACATTGTTGAACAACACCCAGGTCTCAGCATAAGATCGAACCCAGGACACCAGGCGCTGCCGGTCCTCTTCCGTATACCGGTAACGATAGCCGCCCACGCCGTGGAGGCGGAAATACGCCACATTCTCGGTGACCGGCAAACGCGCGAACGGGTCGACCACATGCACCAGGTCCAAATCCTGGCACAACTCACGCACCAGGTCATCCGGCCAATCGCCTCGGGGTTCCCACCCCAGGCGCCAGGGCCCTCGCTGAATGCCGCGGAAAAACGCGCGCAAATTCTCAACGTGTTCCTTCGTGGGGGTAAAACTACGCGGGCACTGGAAAATAATCCACTCCGCCCCCAACGCGTCAGCCACCTCCCGCGTTCGTTCCCACGCGCGCCACACCTCCTCGGTAGGACGAAAATACCCATAGGCATCTCGAGGGCCTTCCAGGGGTTCGCGGAGGCGGCGATACGTGGGGGATGAAGGGGGATGCGTGATGAGTTGCCACGCCTTCATCGTGTACCGGAAGCCTGGACGTGCCTCGGTCCGCCACCGTTGGACAGTACTTTGTCGCGGAAGCGAGTAAAAAGTCCGCTGAATCTCCACCACATCCAGGTGGGCCATGTATGTCTCGCGCTTAACAGGGAACCCACAACACCCCACGAACACACGCGTCTGTTGCGACATCTTGCCCCCCGATCCTCAAGGGGAGGAAACGTCAAAGACGTTCCCTCCCCTGCATCCCAACTTAACACTCGCTATAACCACAATTGGTGCAACGCTTACACCCTTCAAAGGGAATCAGGGTGGCCTGGCCACACTCAGGACAGATATCACCGTACACCTCAAAGGTGTTGGACGGAGTGGACTTCTCCTCCACCGGTGTAGCAATGGTGAAACTCAACTGTTGGGGAGGAGGTGAGGATTCACCCCCCTCTTCCAGGTGCTGGCGCAGAACCTGGGCAATTGCATCGGGCAAGGAGCGAACCCGCTGCGCGCCAAAGCCCATGGAACGCCCGCCCCCGATACCGCTCAACTGATGAATGACCTCTTCCAATCGTTCCCGCGGGGAGAGAGGAGAGGGTAGGCGCAAGATCAGACTGATAAGCCGACCCAATGCTTCTGAATCCGCGGCCACGTCCGATCCGGCCTTGCCCACGTTCAGGAAAACTTCAAAAGGCTCATTGTACTCATCGTTGTTAACAGTGATCCACGCGGTTCCCACAGGCGTGGGGCGTCGGTATGTGCGGCCGGAGAGGACCGTGGGGCGAGGCCGAAGTTGATGTCCTCCGTTCCAGGGTGGAGCCGCAGGCACACCACCTTCCTCCTGGCTGGTCAACACGGGCGACGTAGAGGATTCGCTCTTTGAGGCACTGTTCTCAGACTCCCCCCTCTTCTTCTCCTTAATCTCCCGCGTCTCCAACACAACCTCCTCCCGCGACCCCGTGACGTACACCGTGATCCCCTTACAACCTAACTTCCAGGCCAGGAAATACGCGTCTGCCACATCCTGCACTGTAGCCGTTTCAGGGAAATTCACCGTCTTCGAGATACTGTTATCCACAAAAACCTGCAACGCGGCCTGCATACGCACGTGTTCCTCCGCGGTGATGTCCTGGGCCACCACGAAGACCCGTCGGATCTCCTCGGGCAGTTCTTCAATGTGCTGACACGTGCCCTTGCGCAGGACTTCGTCCACAATGCGGCGCTTCGCGTCCTCGTCCAGGTGAGCCTCCTCCAGGGCCCGCATGAAGCGAGGGCTCACGTACTCCAGTTCCACATCCCGGTCCTCGTCCTTAAAGTGACGGATGTACGCCAGCGCGAAGACCGGCTCACACCCGTAGCCCTCACATCCGGACACCGTGGCAATCGTGCCCGTAGGCGCGACAGTCAACTGGGCCGCGTTGCGGATGCCGTAGCGCTTAATCCCCTCAACAATGCGATCCCAATCCAAAGGTGGACGACCCCAATCGTGTCGGGGACCGCCTCCCAGCCAGTCGGGCCACGTGGGTGGTTGCCACGTCAAATTCTTGGGATCGTAAATGCTGCCCTCAATTGCAGGGAACGCGCCCCGCTCCTTGGCCAATTCAATGCTCGTACGCATCGCGTGGTAGCGGATGAACTCCATGACCTGGGCCGCAAACTCCTGCCCCTCCTCGGACCCGTAGCGGATGCCCAGGTCGTACATGACATCGGCCAGGCCCATAATGCCCAGGCCGATGCGTCGGGCCTTCAGCGCGGCCTCCTTCAACTGAGGCACCGCGGGCACGTACGCATTTGCAGTGACCACATTGTCCAGGAAGTGAACCGCGCGCTCCACCGTGTCCTGGAGCAAGTCCCAATCCACCATCCGCTGTCCGTTCTCTACCTTGACATGTCGCGATAGGTTTATTGAGCCAAGACAGCAATTCTCATACGGGCCCAAGAACTGTTCGCCGCACGGATTGGTCGCCTCCAGGGTGTAGAGGTGGGGCAAGGGGTTGGTGCGGTTGGCCGTATCCAAAAAGAGCGCGCCGGGCTCACCGTTGTAGTGCGCGTGGCGCACGATCTCGTCGAAAATCTCCCGGGCCTTCACAGTGCGCCACACCTTCCCATCCCGGGGGTTGATGAGGTCGAAATCCCGGTCTTCCTCCACCGCGCGCATGAAATCGTCGGTAATGCCCACGGAGAGGTTGAAATTCACCAGTTCCCCTTCCTTCTCCTTGGCCCGGATAAAATCGAAGATATCGGGATGGTCCACCCGCAACACCCCCATGTTCGCGCCCCGACGCGTGCCCCCTTGAGCGATCTCCCCGAAGGCCACGTCGTACACGCGCAAAAAGCCCACAGGTCCGGTGGCCGTACCCGCGCTGGTTCTCACCTTATCGCCTCGGGGGCGTAGCCGGGAGAAGGAAAACCCGTTGCCCCCGCCTGTCTGCTGGATTAACGCCGCGTTGCGCAGCGTCATAAAGATGCCGTCCGGCTCCCGGCCCATGTCATCACTGATGGGCAGCACAAAGCACGCGGCCAATTGCCCCAACGGGGTGCCCGCGCCAGTAAAAGTGGGAGAATTGGGCATGAAGCGGAAGGTGGTCAGGAACTCGTAGAACTTCTCCGTCGTCCGCTTCACATCCTCCTCCGTGCCGCCCAACTCCAGATCCGCCTTGGCCACGTGATACGCGACGCGGCGGAACATCTGGGCCGGGGACTCGATGATCTTCCCGTCCAAATCCTTGCGCAAATAGCGACGGGCCAATACCCGCAAACTGTTCGCGGAGAGTTCAATGCGCTCGGATTCCTCATCCCAGGGAATGCCCAGTTGGCGGATAATTTGTTCCTTCATCTGCTGACGAAGCGCATCATCCATCATTTCCTATCCTCCTCGGAGGGGATGTTGCCTAACAGCCTGTCGATCTCCTCGCGCACGGCGTTCAGATCCGGCAGTTGAAGGTAAACCGTGGCAAAACGGATGTACGCTACGGGATCCACTTCCTTCAAGCGTTCGAGAACCATGTTGCCGATGACCTTACTGGGGACCTCTGCCCGTCCCATGCTGAACACTGCCTCCTCCACCTGTTCCACAATCCGATCCAATGCTTCTGCCGGTATTGGACGCTTTGCAGACGCGATGCGCAACCCCTGCAAGATCTTGTCCCGGCTGAACGGCTCGCGTCGTCCATCGCTCTTCACAACCTGGACTGACTGCACAATGTGTTCATGGGTGGTGAAACGACGTCCACACCGACGGCACTCCCGACGTCGTCGAATAAAGCGACCCATATCCCGTGTATCGACAACTCGCGACTCGTGATACCCACAGTACGGACAGATCATGGCCACCTCCTCCTTATTTCCCATCCCCGTACCACCGACAACACCCCACATAAAGGAGGGACGCGCGAGCCTCCCGTTCACTTTGCGGAAAAATCTGCACGGCCTTGGACCGCATCCTATTCGCCAAGGAACGTGCATAACTCGGAGGGCCAACAGATGTCAGACATTAACGCTATCGCCTTGAGTTACCCACGTTGTCGGTCAAGGGGACCTGAACATGCGCCTGTATTGTGGAGAGAACACATGTGACGACACATCTCCAAAAAACCCGAAAGGACCCCTACACGCTCGCCATGGGGGAGCGTGTTCAAGCAGACAAGGGTAAAAAACGCATGGTATTTTAAATTACGCCAGCACGCGGGAGCGCCCAGTGCGAACCGTGGCTCACCCTTGAGCCGATACGCCCCGCAGGGCCGCGGCTCCCCAGAGGACATCTGAAATCGCCCGGCGAAGGCGCATCACATCGCAGCCATGTGCGGTTACGCGGATACCCGCGTTTGCAACAAGATGTTCGATAGCCCTATATGTAGTGATAGCAACGATTTTGACCACTACATATAGAACTTGAGGCGAGCGTGAGTATATCACAAGAGGAGAGGAGGGGGCAAATTCAACGAACACAGAGGGAGGAATTCAAGAGTTCTCTGCATCTAAAGAAGAAGAGTCCTCGTCCTCCTCCTTCGTCTCCGCGTCCGCGCGATTCGGTTCCTCCTTTGTGTCCACATCCGTGGTCTCTGGAGGACGTTCCTCTGGTGCGCGTTCATCAGCATCTTCGTCCGCGCGTTCTTCGTGAAATCCCGCAGGCTTCATCCTTCACCTCCCGACCTGGGGGCGGGGTCCGGGAGTTCCCGGACCCCACAGGCCGATTCCCGAAAGCGCCTATTTCCGCTGCCGCCGTAAGAACGTCGGAATATCCAGATCATCTCCCCCTTCGCCACCGCGACGTTCGGGGAAGGGTATGGTCTTTGGGGAACGAGGTCGGGCCTCAGCCCGTTCCTCACGGTCGAAGCCCGTGGCAATGACCGTGATCCGCAATTCGTCCTGCATGGATTCTTCGATGACCGCGCCGAAGATGATGTTCGCCTCGGGATGGGCTGCTCGCTGGATCATTTCCGCGGCCTGGCTCACCTCGTGCAACGTCAGGTCCGTGCCGGCGGTCACGTTGAAGAGAATGCCCCGAGCGCCCTCAATGCTGATATCCAGGAGAGAACTGTAGATGGCCTGCTCGGCCGCTTCCACAGCCCGGTTCTCGCCGCTGGCCCGACCAATGGACATCAGGGCCGCGCCGCCTTCACTCATAATCGTGCGCACGTCCGCGAAGTCCAGGTTAATGAGCCCTGGCACAGTTATCAACTCTGATATGCCCTGAATACCCTGGCGGAGAATGTCATCCGCGATTTTAAACGCCTCGAGAATGCCCACCTTTTTGTCCACCAGTTGGAGCAACTTGTCGTTGGGGACCACAATGAGCGTGTCCACAGCCTGTTCCAACTCGCGGATGCCGGCCTCGGCCACCTGGCGCCGTTTCTCCCCTTCAAAAGAGAAGGGCTTAGTGACCACGCCAATGGTCAACGCGCCTTCCTCCTTGGCCAGCGCGGCCACAATGGGACTGGCGCCTGTTCCCGTACCACCGCCCATGCCCGCGGTGATGAACACCATATCCGCGCCCTTAATGACTTCCCGCAAGTCCTCGATGGATTCTTCCGCGGCCTTGCGCCCAATCTCCGGGTTACCGCCGGATCCCAACCCGCGGGTAATGCGCTCGCCAATGCGGAGTCGGATAGGCGCTTTGGAGAGCATCAGAGCCTGGCTATCCGTGTTCACCGCGATGAATTCCACGCCCTGTAAGCCCATCTCTATCATGCGGTTCACCGCGTTGGACCCACCACCGCCCAGGCCAATCACCTTGATATTGGCCTGTGAGTTCACCGAACCATGTGATGTTTTCCTGGCAGACATCTTCCTTCTAACCTCCTTTCGGGAATCGGCATCATCTCGTTTTTCCGACTTTTCCGGCCCTTGGGATGACGCGCCCTGGGCAGCGCGTTCCGCAGACGCTATCCCCCCAGACGGTTGGTCTTCCAACCGTGATCGTTCCTCCCCGCCCGTGGGTGGCTGATCCAAAGAACGGGCGGGACCACGTTGTCTCTGGCGTCTTTCTTCGTCCTCATCGTATACAAAACTTGCCCGAGGTTCCCAATCCACGGCCTTCCTCCTCACTCAGTACCGGCAGGCAATAAGCGCCGCAACCAATCTCCCATACGATGCCACCAACCTCCCCCAGATTCACGAGAGGCGGACGCTCGCTGATACCCCAAGTGAATAGGTTGGCGCATCCCGTATAGCAACAGCCCCACCGCGGTGGCATACGCGGGAGAGCGATGTTCCTCATCCAGTCCCTTAAAAGGTGGGAGCGTTCCCACCCGTACCGGCACATCCAGGTACTCCCGAGCCAAATCGCGGAAGCCGGGCAACTGAGCAGTCCCGCCGGCCAGGACCACACCGGCCGGCAACAATCCATCGTAGCCCGACGCTTTCACCCCCTTCCAGGCCAGGTCCAGAATTTCCTCCGCGCGCGCTTCCAAGATCTCTGCCAGGAGATGGCGGCTGATGACCCGTCTGCTGTCATCCCCAAAACCGCCGATGGTCACCGTCTCATCCTCGGAAACCCATCGCGTTTGCACGTGACCGTAGTGCAACTTCAACTCCTCAGCCGCGGACATGGGCATCCGCAGACCAATGGCCACATCCTGGGTCAAGTGATACCCGGCGACCTGCACAGCGTGAACGTGCCAGGGCGTTCCCTCCAGGAAAATGGCCACATCAGTCGTTCCGCCCCCCACATCCATGACAGCGACTCCCAACTCCCGCTCCTCCTCCGAGAGCACAGCCAACCCCGACGCGATGGATTGCAGGATGAGGTCATCCACCTCGATCTGGTTTCCCCGCACGCACTTCACCAAATTTTGCACAGCCACGGAGGACGCGGTAATGACCAGGGCATCCACCTCCAGGCGGAACCCCTCCATCCCAATGGGATCCCGAATATCCTCCTGATCGTCCACCTTGTACGTGCGCGGAATGGTGAGCACCACCTCGCGTCCGGGGGGCAACGACCCGACTACCGCATTTTCCAAGGCCCGTTGAATATCGCCCAAAGTGACACTGCGCACACCACGCCCGGCAATGGTGACCAGACCCCGCGAGGGAAACGCCTCTATACTGGCACCGGACAGGCTGACCAACGCACTCTCGATGCGGGCATTGGCCGCGCGTTCCGCGATGCGGACAGCCTCGCCGATGGCCTCGGTCACATCGTGCACGTTCACTACCGCACCGCGTCGCACCCCGCGCGCGGGGACCTCGCCTAGCCCGATGATGCTCAGTTGCTCATCGTCGATTTCCCCAATAATGGCGACGATCTTCGTTGTGCCCACATCTAACGCGGCGATGATATCGTCCACGGGCCCACTCCTTTAGGGTTCTAACACAATCTGTTCCAAATTGCTTAAGTCTATAAAGCGGTACCACGTATTCTGGCGGCGCATTTGCCGTAACACCGTCGGCAAATACTCCAAACGTTTCTCCAACCCAATGTACCCTCCCAGGTACACCTGGATATCGCCCTCACGGGTTCGTACCACCAGACGCAACCCAACGCTTCGATCATACAACACAGTATTCACACTAGGAAAAATATCGTGTATATCACGCAATGCCTGTAGCAAGTACGTATCAAACGTCTCCGGTTCCGACGGATCGTCCGCCGCAACAGCCGCCAACCCTTGCGGGTCCACCACCCGCAGCAAACCGCGTACCTCCCCTTTAGGGGGCAACACCTGCCCATCCTTATCCACCCAAAACACACCATCATCCCGCTGCCACACCAGAACCGGAACCCGCTCCTCCACCCAAATAGTCACCCGGGCCGGAATCATCACCCGAACTTTCGCCCGTCGCACAAAGGACAACTGTTCCACCCGAGCGGACACCTCGGTCGGACGCACGTAAAACACATGACACCCTTCCAGCCCGGAAATCGCGTACACCTCCTCAGGGGACGTGTACTTCACCCCTTTAACCTGAACATCCTCCCCATACACATAAAACGCATCACTAATCCCTATGAACACCAACAGAGCAAACACCACCCCCATAATCACCAAAGCCATGACCTGCGGGCGACCGAGCGGTGGAATGGAAAGCGCCCGTTCCATCCGTTCCAGGTACAAACGCCTGCTCAAAGTCCGTTCCGCCCGCATCTGACGACGTCGTCCTCGCGCCCGCCGCGAACGGCGAGGCCGAGGTTCCGAACGCCGAACGCTCCGCCGCGTGGTACGTGAGCGACGTTGTGAACTACGTTGAGTACGACGCGAATCCCTTTCGTTCGGCATATCGTTCTAACCCCAATTGGATGAGCGTGTCCACCAGCACCTCCCCAGGTACCCCCGAGGCCTCCCACACCTTCGGGTACATGCTGACCTGGGTGAAACCGGGCATGGTGTTCACCTCATTGATGTACAATGTGCCCGCCTCTTTATCCAGGAGAAAGTCAACCCGCGCGAGCCCTGTGGCCTCCACAGCCCGGAACGCCCGAATCGCCATCTCCCGGGCCGCGTCCGCTACATCCTCCGCGATAGGCGCAGGAATGAGCAACCGCGTCCCCTCATCCACATACTTCGCCTCATAATCATACCACTCCCGCCCCGGGACCACCTCGCCCACCACAGATGCCCGCGGTGTGTAATTCCCCAACACCCCTACTTCAATCTCCCGCGCCGAAATCCCCTGCTCCACCACGATCTTGCTATCATACCGGGCCGCTGTGAACAAAGCGTCCACAAGATCCCCCGCGCTGTGAACCTTGCTAATGCCCACACTGGAACCCAGATTCGCGGGCTTCACAAAGACCGGATAAGAAAGTTCAGCCTCCACACGGGCCACCACCTCCGCCGAAGCATCCCGCACCTCGTGCACGTACACCACCACATAGGGCAAAACCGGCAAATCCACCGCCCGAAACACATGCTTCGCCACCACCTTATCCATCCCCACCGCGCTGCCGGTCACCCCACTGCCCACATACGGCACCCCCACCACCTCAAAGATCCCCTGTAAAGTCCCGTCCTCACCAAAGGGCCCGTGCAGAACCGGAAACACCACATCCACCTGGGCCAGGCGCTCAATCGGGGGCAACAACTCCGCAGGAGCCGGAGGCATGGGCGGTTCCGGTATGATGGACGCGCCCTCAGCCAAAGCCCGTTCCGCGATCGCGTCGAACCACCAGCGTCCCCACCGGTCAATGTACATCAGGGTAGGCGTGTAATTCAACGCCTGCACCATCCGCGTCACATAGCGGGCAGACATAATGCTCACATCGTGCTCTGCCGAACGCCCCCCAAAGATAATGCCCACGTTCATCGGATAACTGACCTCCGTTTCCCTACCCCTTCAGGATAAGAATTTCCGGCTCCAGGTGGACCCCAAACTGCTGTCTCACCCGTTCTTGAATAATCCGCATTAACGCCCGCACATCAGCGGCCCGCCCGTTCCCCAAATTGACAATGAAATTCGCGTGAACCGTGGAGACGGCCACATCCCCCACGCGCACCCCCTTAAGACCTGCGGCCTCAATCAACCGTCCGGCGTAATCCCCTGGCGGATTGCGGAAAATGGACCCCACACTGGATTCCGTCGGTTGTGTGCGTCGCCTGTGGTCGAGAAACGCATCCGCCTGCTGACGCAACAGCCGAGCATCTCCACGACGCAATCGAAGCATCACATCCACCACTACCGGGAACGCCTTTCCCTGCTGACGTGCCTCCTTCAAGGTCGATGTCCGATATCCGTACGCCAATGCCTCTCCGGGCACGCGAACCACCTGCCCATCCTCCTGGAGCACGTGGACCCACTCCACCACCTCGGCCATGCTGCCACCGTGAGCCCCCGCGTTGCCCACCACCGCGCCGCCCACTGTGCCGGGAATGCTCACAGCCCAGGTCAAACCGTCCAGCCCCTGCCGGACAGTTTCCCGGGCAAGGCCGGCCAAGGAAACCCCAGCATCAACGCGTACGTACACCCACTCACCCTCCCCAGGGATCACCTCAAAGGAACGACAGCGGTTAATAATCACCAACCCTCGTATCCCCTCATCCGGGATCAGAACGTTGCTTCCTCCCCCCAGAACCAGAAAGGGAATGCCCATCTCCGCAGCACTGCGCATCAGGGCGACAAAGCGTTCCCGGTGCGTGGGCACAGCCAACACATCGGCCGGCCCCCCAATGCGAAAGGTCGTATACGGAGCCAGGGGCACATTTTCCGCAACGAAATCCCCTTCCAAGACTTTACGCCAAACCGAAAGCCGATCGCGCCACACAGGAGTATGACGAACCAGTGCCTCGGCCACCTTCACACTGGTTCCCGCCCCTAGCGTGATGACCACATCCCCGGGTCGCACCCGCGCCCGCACGTACGAGACCGTGTCCATCACATCGCCGGTGAAGCGGACACGCGGGTGGTGGATAGCCTCGGCCACGGCTTCCCCGGACAGACCCAACGTGTCTGTCTCGCGAGCCGCGTAAATCTCCATAACCGCCACCTCGTCCGCGTCCGCGAACGCCTCCCGCCACTGGGGCAACAACGCACGCGTCCGCGAGTACGTGTGGGGCTGAAAGATCGCCCACACCCGCCGTCTCGGGTACATTTCCCGGGCCGCGGCCAGCGTGGCCCGCACTTCAGTGGGATGGTGAGCGTAATCATCCACAACCACCACCCCATTCACCTCCCCCTTGATCTCAAAACGGCGACCCGCCCCCTGGTACGATGCCAGGTGCGGAGCAGCCTGCTCCACACGCACACCTATCGCGTCCAGCGCGGCCAACGCCGCCAGCGCGTTGAGCACATTATGGCGTCCAGGCACCTGCAGGACCACGGTTTCCGCGACGGGCACACCATCCCGCACGGGGATAAACTGCCACCCTCCCGCGGAGGTCACCGCGGTGTAGGCAGGACGCCACCGTGCGTCCAGAGCAAACCCGTACGTTATCACGTTCGCCTGGCTCCGTTGAGCCACCAGACGGGCCCCGGCATCGTCCGCACAGGCCACCACGGACTGAGCCTGGCCGGCAAAGGTCACAAACGCGTCAATGTACGCCTCACGCGTGGGAAAACAATCCACGTGATCCCACTCCACATTTGTGACCACTGCCACCGTTGGCGTAAGCCCCCAGAACATGTAATCGTATTCATCCGCCTCGATGACGAACACCGAATCTGAACCCGCGGCCGCGTTTCCCCAACGGGGCACCACCGAACCAATAATGTACCCCACTTCCCGTCCCAGTTCTCGCAACATGTGAACAATCATTGCGGTCGTGGTGGTCTTGCCGTGGGTTCCTGCCACAGCCACCACCTGCCTGCCCGCCAGCACATAGGGGAGAAAATCCCGCCGCTTGAGCACGGGAATTCCCCGTTCCCGGGCAGCCACCACCTCCGGGTGGTCCTCTGGCGCCGCAGAAGTCACCAGGAGCACGTCCACATCTTCCAGGTGTCCGGGATCGTGGCCCACCATCACACGGGCGCCCTGCTGTGCCAGAGCCCGAAGCACAGAATTATCCTGACGGTCACAGCCACTGACGCGATATCCCAGATCCAGCAGCACGCGCGCGATGGCCGAGAGGCCGGTGCCTCCCATGCCCAGGATGTGAATGTGCTGCCACGGCAATTTGGGAGTGTTCACCATGTCACCTGCGCACGCTGATAAAAATCAACACAGCCGCAAACACGGCCAACACCTCTGGTTTTGGTTCAAACAACTTAGGCGGCAAGTACTTCATCAACACCTTGGCCCGGTCGGTCCAGGTAGTGGTCAACAACCCCCATTTGACCAGGTAGGGATAATGGTACTTATCCAGGTAATACCACAGGGTACCCGTGAACAACCAGCCGTTCACCGCGCCGATAAACGTGCTAATCAACGCCCCCTCCAGCCCCTTCTTGGGCGTGCCGGGAAACGTCAAGGAACGTCCCTCGTATCCAATGTAAAGCACCAAGATCAACAATCCCACATACACCATGACCAGGAGAAAGTTCTCAAACTCCTTGCTGGGATTCACGTTCAACAGACGAAACACCTGACCGAACACTTTCTGGCGCAGAAGTGCTTCTATGCGCGTACCGAAATACAGTTCCACGAACAAGACCAGCAACAGGAGCACCGTAATCCCCAACTCCCGAGTGTACCCCCGGATCAGGGTTACCAGAATGAACACCAAAATCAGTGTGCCCCAGAGCATTTCAATCGGGCCCATTGTGTTCTCCTTTGGGCTTCAGCGCGATTTCCAGGCGATGATGAGAACCATCAGCCCTACTAAAATGAGCAAGAAATGGGCTGAATCCAGCCCGAACAATTTGGCCAACTGAGCAAACCCCTGAGCCAAAGCGCTCCTTGCAGATGTCACCTGCGCGGCCCGAGCCATCTCCGGCCGCCCCGGGGGCGCGGAAGGCATCACCGTAATAAGTGTGGGGAAAAGCCACTGAACCAGCAAATACCCGTTCAGCCCCCCCACAAGCGCGCCCACCAGGGATGGGGGACCGCCCAAAATCTTGCGCAACAACGTCCCAATACAGCATCCAATGTGACCAATGGCATATCCCATGAAAACGAAGAAGAGAAAGACAAAGAACAAAAACGCGTCCGACGCGTCTTTCGAGATCAGATCCTTTGCCTGATCCGCCTGGGTTGCCAGCCTCATCATCTGGTCCAGGTTGAACTTAGCCTTGACCCCGATTTGAACCATAAACCACAACTGGTTCACCTGGTGCACCAGCGTGTCACCCCACGAAGTCGTCCACAACCGGTACCCAATAACAATGAACACCAGTGTGGCCAGTTCCCGACGGAGGCCCCGTTTCCATCCCAGATAGCCAAACGCCAACAGAAACAGGGCCAGAATAATCAACCCCTGCCACGTTTCGATCTGAGTTGTGGCCGGCGCCATCCGCATCAACATGGGCGCCCTCCCCACCGTAAAAGTTCACAGGCAATGCGACGGGATCCCCCGGCACGAAAAGCCGAACGCGCCGCCTCGGCCATACGCCGACGCTGACCATCGTCCTCCAGAATCCCCCGCAGAGTGGGCACAAGATCCTCCTGGAGGCGCGCATCATCCACCAACACCGCGGCCCCGCGGTCCACAAGGTAACGCGCGTTGTACTCCTGATGCCGCCCCGCGTGGGGATAGGGCACCAGCACCGCGGGCAAGCCCCGGGCCGGAAACTCCCCCAGCACCGAAGCACCGGCCCGACTGACCACCACATCGGCAGCGGCCAGAGCCAGAGGCATCTCCTCGTGCAAGTACTCGTACACGTGATAGCGAGAGCGAAGCGTGGGCGCCAGCCGATCCGCGGCCTCGCGCACCCAGCGATAATCCAGCGCGCCGGTCATGTGAACCACGTGGGCCAGGGACAAAATCGTCTCCACGTGCGACACAACCGCGCGGTTAATACTGCGTGCACCCCGACTCCCGCCAAACACCAGCACCACCCGATCCTCCTGGGGCAACCCCAACCGCTCCCGAGCCTGATCCCGCCGCGCGTCCAGAATCGCCTTGCGCACCGGATACCCGGTGACCACCGCCTTTCCCGGAAAGTACGCGGCCGCCTCCTCGACCGTAACGGCTACGGACTGCGCTAGCCGCTGTAATGTGCGAATGGCCAACCCCGGCCGCACATCAGGCAGGTAAATGACCAGCGGCACGTTGGCCCTGCGCAATGCCAGGGCCACAGGAGCCGTTACCCAGCCACCAGTAATAAAGCCCACGTGGGGCCGAAACTCCCGCACAATGCGCCGCGCCTGAACATATCCCCGCGCTTCAAGGAGCAAATTGCGGGCCAACGTCCACGGTGCTTGGCCCCGTACCTGACCGCCAGGGACCGTGCGCAAAGGAACACCATGACGCGGCACAAGCGTGGCCTCCACGCCACGCTGATGTCCCACGTAAAGCACCTGCAGATTCTCCTGGCCCACCAACTCCTTAAGGGCGTCAAGCACGCTGAGGGCCGGATACACGTGCCCCCCGGTGCCCCCACCCGACATGAGTACCCGTATCACGTTCACGCCTCACATGAATGTAGCGGGATATGTTCAACAACACCCCCACCGCGGCTAACGTCACCACCAGCGAAGATCCTCCATAACTCACAAACGGCAATGTCACCCCGGTAGGCGGCAAAAGCGCCACAGCCACGCCCATGTTCACCAGGGCCTGAAACGTAATCCAGACAGTAATGCCCGCCGCGGTCACAGCCGCAAAATGGTCGGGCGCGTGGGCCGCGATGTACACCCCACGCATCGCAAAAATCCAGAACAGCACCACCACCGCGGCCAGCCCCACCAGGCCAAACGCGTGGCCCAGCGCGGCCAGGATGAAATCATTGTGGACCGCGGGTATATAAGTGGTCAAATGGCCCGGACCTCGACCGAACACTCCACCCTCCTGCATAGTCTTCACCGCCAACTCCAGATGGGACCACCCTTGCCCATCGCGATGTTGCCACACATCCCGGAGTTCCTGAAGGCGATGCTGAGCATGGCTAGAAAACGCAATGAGAAAAGCCGCGGTCACACTGCCCGCCAAAATGCCCAACAGCACATGGCGCATCTCCGCGCCCACAATGAAGAAAAGAGCAAAGCCAATACTTGCCAGCAGCACAGCCGTGCCAATATCCGGTTGTAACGCGACCAAACCGCTCACAAACCCCAACAACACGCCAAAGGGAATCAGCCCGTATTCAATGCGCTGCAACTGAGCCCGGCGAGATGTGAGCCACGTGGCCGCGTAAATGATCAACGTGAACTTAGCCACCTCTGACGGCTGAACCCGGTTGCCAAACAGAAACCGCTTAGAGCCAAACACTCGCGGGGTGAACAGCACCCAAATGAGCATGAGCACCGTAATCCCCAGCAGGGGCAGCGATGCCCGACGCCAGTAAAAGTAGGGAATGCGACTGGTTACCAACAAGGCCCCCAGGCCCAATACACTCCAAATCACCTGGCGCCGAAAGTAAAAGGCCGGATCCCCGCGCTGAGACGCGCTCTGGTACAGAGTGGCGCTGTACACCGATAACAAGCCAATGAAAAGCAAAATAAGCACCACCACCAGAAGCGTTGCATCATAACCTCTGAACAAAGAATACCTCACACGTCGCGTTGTCGGCATCGTTGTTGTCCTCCGTGCAATAATCCCCACTTTCCAGCCTACCCAGAACGGGCCACCACGTGCGCGACCAGTGTCCGAAAGTGTTGGCCCCGTTCCTCAAAATTACGATAGGCATCAAAACTCGTCCCGCCAGGGGAAAGCAGCACCACCTCCCCCGGCCGGGCAATTTCAGCCGCCCGGTGGACAGCGGCCTCCAAATCCGGTACCACATCCACCCCGGAGAGCATACCCGTGCCCAGGTACGGAGCCAGAACCCGTTCGACCAGACTCGCGGCCTCCCCAAACGCGATCACCCATCGAACGCGTTGGGCTGCCACCCGCGCGAACTCATCCCACGGCAACTTCTTATCCCGTCCACCGGCCAGGAGCACAATAGGCTCAGTAAAGGAACGCAACGCGGCCACCACCCGCTCCGGTGCTGTGGCAATGGAATCGTTTACCCACAACACCCCCTCATGCTTAGCCACCACCTCCAAACGGTGCGGCACGCCCGTAAACGACCGTGCGACCTCGGCCATGGCCTCCACAGGAACGCCTACAGCCAGCGCAAGCGCAGCCGCGGCCAGGACATTGGCCAGGTTATGACGTCCCCGCAAACGCACCTCATCGGCTCGACACAGGAACTGCTCACGTTCGCCATCCCGCACCCACAAGCGCTCCCCCCGCAAATACGCGCCCTGGTCCACTGGCTCCTCCAGGCTGAAGAGAAACACACGCACACCTTCGGGAACTGCCTCCTGGGCCCAGCGCCGCGTCCACTCATTATCCCACCCTAAAACCAACGCATCCCCGGGATTCTGGTAACGGAAAATGTTGCGCTTGGCCTCCGCGTACGCGTCCATGCTGGGATGGCGATCTAAGTGATTGGGTGTCACGTTAAGCACCGCGGCAATGTGCGGGCTATGGTAACACACCTCCAACTGGAAACTGGACAATTCCAGCACCAGCCACACATCCTCACCCAGATCGTCTAACCGATCCAGCACAGGCGTACCAATGTTCCCCCCCACGTGCACGGACATGCCACCGGCTTCCAACATCAACCCCACCAAAGTAGTGGTCGTTGTTTTGCCCGCGGAACCGGTAATACCCAGGGTGGGTTGGGTCGCGTAACGCAACGTCAACTCCGCGTCACTCACCACAGGAATGCCCCGCGCCATGGCCTCCCGCACAATGGGCAAAGTCAGTGGAACCCCTCCGCTCACCGCCAGCAAATCCGCCTGGTCCAGCAGGGAGAGCGGATGGCCCCCCAGGGCAAGAGTAACGCCTAACGTCCTCAGTTCCTCCACCTGTGAGCGCAGCGCGGATGAATCCCGCTTGTCCGACGCGATAACCTGAACGTGATGCCGCGCGAAGAAGCGGGCCATAGCCATGCCCTGCCGTCCCAACCCCAGGACGACCACCCTCCTGGGCCATGGGTACTTTTCTTCGGTTGAGCGATGAATCGTCGTTGTCCTTTGGTTCATAGTGTAATCGTCAATCTCGCGCTGCTTTCTTATATAAGCGCCAGGGCAACGCCCAGCATGGCACTGAGAACCCCTATTAACCAAAACCGCCAGGTCACCTGCGTCTCCGACCAGCCCAGCGCTTCAAAGTGATGGTGCAAAGGAGCCATCTTGAACACGCGGCGTCCCTGCCCGTACAACCGTTTAGTCAACTTGAAATAACTCACCTGAATAATGACGGACATGGCCTCAGCCACAAACACCGCCCCCACCACGGGTAACAGGAGCCATTGCCCGGTCATCAGGGCAACCACACCCAATGTTGCCCCCAAGGCCAGGGAACCCGTGTCCCCCATAAACAGTTCGGCCGGGTGAGCGTTAAACCAGAGAAACGCCAGAACCGCGCCCACCACTGTGAAGCAAAACGTGGTCAGCCAGATCTGGCCCTGCAGATAAGCAATGACCCCGTAGGCCGTAAAGGACACGGCTCCGATGCTCCCGGCCAAACCATCGAGCCCATCCGTCAGGTTCACCGCGTTTGACGCTCCGATAATAATGAACATCGCTATGGGGATGTACCACCACCCCAGCGGGATCTTCTCCGGCACTGTGGGAATGGCAATGCTTTCCAACCCCAGGGCAAAGTGTAATGCTAGGGCCGTCAAAAGGGCCAGCAATACCTGCAACGCGAACTTCTGGCGAGCGGACAGCCCCTGGCCCCGACGGCCTCGCACCCCTTCCCAATCATCCAGCATACCCAGCAGCCCAAAGGTCACCATCACCCCCAACGGTACCAGGATGGACCGACCAATGTACGTGCGTCCCAGGAAATTCGCCACGTTCAAGGCCAGGGTGATGAGCACGACCGGCAACAGGATCATCACCCCACCCATGGTGGGCGTTCCCATCTTCACCATGTGAGAAGAGGGGCCCTCCACACGGATCTTCTTGCCGATCCCGTACTTCTTCAGTAGCAAGATGAGCGGGCGTCCCCAAATGACAGCCAGGGAAAAAGCAATGGCTCCAAGAGTCAACGAATAAGCCATGGCTAATCATCCACCTCTGCCCGAAGTGCATTCACCACCCGCTCCAGCATCATGGCACGGGACGCCTTCACCAGGACCACATCACCCGGCTCCAACCACTCCTGGGCCCGAGCAATAGCCTCCTCCACGGTTGCCACGTGGACCACGTGTTCCGGCGACAGGCCTGCGGCCACGGCTTCCTCTGCAATCCAGCGTGCCCGCTCCCCCACAGTGATGAGCCGCTGCACGACTTCGGCCGCGCGAGCCCCAACTTTACGATGGCCTGTCTCCTCATAACTCCCCAGTTCCAACATATCGCCCAGAATGGCCATGCGGCGGCCGTCCAGGTCGGCCAGAAGGTTCAGGGCCGCTAACATACTGGCCGGGCTGGCGTTGTACGTGTCGTCGATGATTTTGGTCTCGCGAATCCCGGGCACAACCACAATGCGCAACTGAGCATCCGTATCCTGCAAGCCCGCGATGATCTCCTCCCAGGACATGTCGAAGATCAAGCCCACCGCGGCAGCCCGCAACGCGGTGTGCACGCTGTGCTGTCCTAACCAGGGCAAACGCACGGGTACCACATCACCGTTATAGTGGAGGATAAAGCGAATGCCCTCCAGGCCCAGCGTCTCCACCTCATCCGCCCAGAGATCCGCTTCCGGCGTCAGTCCGTAGGAAAACACCCGCGCCGGCGTGACCTCGGCCATCTGTCGCACCCGTTCATCATCCCAGTTGAGAACGGCCACACCGTCCCGAGGCAAGGAGCGCACCAACTCAGACTTGGCCTCCCAAATGCGCTCCACCGTGCCCATACGCTCCAGGTGGCTCACTCCCACATTGGTGATGACGCCGATGTGCGGGTGGGCCAGATCGCACAACGCCTTGATGTCACCGGGCACGTACGCGCCCATCTCCACGACCAGAGCCTCATGTGTGTTGTTAAGGTGCAACAAAGTCAACGGCAACCCGATTTCGTTGTTATAACTTGCCCGACTCCACAACGTCCGATATCGCTGGCGCAACACCGCGGCCGTCATTTCCTTGGTGCTCGTCTTGCCCACACTACCGGTAATCCCCACAACCCGAGGGGTGTGTAATGCCCGCCAGTACGCCCCCAGGCGCTGCAACGCAGCCAGTGGGTCGGGCACCCGGAAGATCACGGGCATCCCCACCGGACGGTCGGGGTACGTGGCAACATCCACCACCGAACCCGCGTACCCTTCGGGCACTCGCGAGACCAACGCCGCGATGCTGCCACGCTCCAGCGCGTCGCGGACGAACTCATGTCCATCACGGCGCTCTCCGGGTAACGCAACGAACACGCTCCCCGCCTGCGCCTGCCGGGAATCTATAATGACTTCGCGCACTGGCTCGTCAGGCAGACGCAATGTCCCTCGCGGGTCACCCCCAATGCCCAACCAGATGTGACGCAATGTCAGCAACGCCCTCGCCTCCTTACTGTGCCGGAATCCGCCAAGAATTGTACATCACCCTCTATCCCACGACTATTCCCCTTGACGGGCAAGGACGTGCCCCTGTTCCGAACGTGCAGATGACGGCCGAATGCCCAGCAACGGGTTAATGCTTTCGGCTATACGCACAAACGTGGGGTACGCGGTGTTCGACGCCCACACCTCTGCGTGACCCCCACCGTGAACGGACGGCCCCAGGCGAGGTCGTTCCAGGAACACGAGAATAATGACCTGGGGAGCCTCGGCAGGGTAGTACCCTACGAAAAAGGTGTTCTGCTCATCCTCACTGTAGCCTCCGGGAATAGGAACCTGGGCCGTGCCGGTCTTCCCAGCCACCCGGATGCCGTCCACCTGGCCGAACACCTTGATGACATCTATTACACCCTCAAGCCACCGGGTGACAGTGCGCGCGGTTTCCGGCCGAATCACTTGACGGCCTCGGGGCCAATCCAGTTCGTAGTACGTGTCGTTCAGGTAATAGCCGTGCAACACGTGCGGATGCACCAGATATCCCCCGTTGGCCAGGACAGCCATGGCTCGAATTAGTTGAATGGGCGGAATGGAGACACCCTGTCCGAACGCGTTGGTTGCCAGGTAAAAGGGGCTCCATTCCGGGCTATTGGGTTCGTGCAGGATGCCCGCGGTCTCGTTCGCCAAATCCACCTCGGTCTTGCGCCCAATCCCAAAAGCCTCCATGTACCGGTAAAAGATGGCCGGCCCCATTTGCAGGGCCACCCGCGCGGTGGCCACGTTCAACGAGTGGGCCAGGGCCTCGGCCGGGGTGACCAGCCCAAATCCCCGCCGCTGGGAGTTATAGATTACCCGACCTTCGTATGCCAGGGCACCGGTGTCCTCTATCTGCGTGTCCTCCTGAAGCAATCCTGTATCGTACGCCGCGGCAAAGGTTAACGCTTTCATCACGGATCCGGGCTCGTAGTGATTTTCCACCGCGCGGTCTTTCCACGTCTCACTGCCGTACTCGTAGAAGCGGTTGGGGTCAAACGTGGGACGGCTGGCCAGGGCAATGATGGCCCCATCCCGAGGGTCCATGACCACCACCGCGCCTCCACGCGCGTCGTACCGCTCTACTGCCCGATCCAATGCCTGCTCCACGCGATACTGTACACCCAAGTTCAAAGTCAACACGATATCCCGCCGAAACGGGGACGGGAAGAACGGTGTAGCGCCGCCGGGAATTTCCGCCTCGTGAGCGTATTCTGGTTGAAGGCCGCGGCCCGTTTCCAGGAATTGCTGGTATACCTGGTGCACGCCGCCCTGTGTTGCCGGAGGCACGTTTAAGTTACGAAAACCCAGCACATGAGCAGCAACATATCCGTGCGGGTGATGGCGGCGCCACCCTACGTCAAGCCGCACACACGCCTGACGGCCTTGGCTGGCTGCCTGGGCAATGCGTTCCCGCGCTGCCGCGGCCTGTTCCCCGTTTAACGGCTTGAGGGTGGCCCGTTGTCCCCGACTCACGGCTGCCATGACCGCGTTCACTTCATTGGCAGGGAACCCCAATCCTTCAAGCCACTCTCTCACGTCGGCCAGACGGTGCTCTGAGTTGATAACCGATCCGTCAACGGTCAACTCGTACAGGGGCACATCGTAAGCCAGCGGATACCCCGCCCGATCCACAATGGTCCCCATGGGGACGACTGTTTTGCTCTGAACGCGCGCGGCGCGGTCTTCTGCTCGCGCCATGAAGACCTGGACGTGCAGAATCTGTAAGAGCACGACCATCATGGCCAGGGAGAGTCCCCCCATGACCCAGAGCAAACGGCGGCCCAAGTAAGTCTCTCTGTACATGGGCATGTGTCCGTTACCGTTTGACCAGTGTGCTCAGGGATTCCAGGTGAAACACTTGCCACCACGCGTGGACCCCTTCGGAATGCTCCTCTCTGACGGGGGCCACGGTCAGGGGCTGCTCCCGAACGGCAACGCCCATCTCCCCCATGGGGATGACGGCCACGGTTGAGTTGAGCGCGTCGGCGGCTTGGGCAACTCGTTCCACGTTCAACCGTTCGCCCAGGCGGCCGATCAGGTATGCGTTCTCCTGGACAAGGCGTGTGTGTTGGGCGCGCAGCGCCTGGGTTTCCTGGCGAATTGCTGTAATGTGTCCCACCTCGGAGAGGTAGAGCAGGGCGAGCAGGATGGGATAGACAATCATCGCCAGGACCAGCAGATGGCGCCGAGAAAAGGCAACACTGGGACGAGGCCGGGATACGGCCAGTCCCCACAGGTCAAACCAACGGCGGGCAGGTGAATGAATAGTCATAACGCCTCCTCATAACTTCTCAACGGCCCGCAACTTTGCACTGCGGCTGCGGGGATTACGTTCGATTTCTTCTGGGCTCGGCGTAACGGGTTTGCGCGTTAAGATGCGCACCTGGGCCTTGTGGCCACAGGTGCACACCGGTTGCCGAGGGGGGCAAATACAATCTTGCGCTTCCCGACGAAAGAACTGTTTTACAATGCGATCTTCCAGCGAGTGGAATGAAATGACGACGAGCCGCCCCCCGGGGCGCAAGACACGAAGCGCCTGCGGGAGTGCCCGCTCCAACGCGCCCAATTCATCGTTCACGGCGATGCGCAGGGCTTGAAATGTGCGCGTGGCGGGGTGCAGGCGCTGTCTCGGACGTCTGGGAACCACGCGAGCAACAAGGTCCGCCAGTTCAGTTGTCGTGTAAATAGGTCGTGCCCGAACAATGGCTCGGGCTATCCGACGGGCGTGTGGTTCTTCGCCGTACCTGCGAATGAGGTAAGCAAGGTCGCCTTCGTCGAGCGTGTTAATGAGATCGGCGGCAGTGCGGGGCAACGACGGATCCATGCGCATATCCAGGGGCCCCGGCTTGAGGAAGGAAAACCCTCGCGCGGCATCTTCCAGTTGGTCGCTCGAGACCCCCAGATCCATCAGCACCCCATCGGCAGGAACAAACCCTTCCCGATGGGCTATATTTTCCAGTTGATCAAAGTATGCCTGCACAAGCACCACCCTACGCCCGAATCGATGTAGGCGACGATGTGAGCGTCCGAGCGCATCGGGGTCGGCATCCAGGCCTAATAGCCGTCCGTCCGGCGCACTCGCTTCTAAGATCGCTTCTGCGTGCCCGCCACCTCCTACAGTAGCGTCAATATATGTTCCTCCGGGGCGTGGTTGGAGATAGTGGAGAACCTCATTCAGGAGGACGGGAACGTGCCGCGTGGGGTTCACATCCCCAGCCGTTTCCATTTCCCGCTCTTCGACCACTCCCGTTCGAGATTCTCCTGATGCTCCTGCCACGCCTCGGGTGCCCACAACTCAATATAGGAATTCAGGCCGACAATAACAACGTCCTGTTCAAGACCCGCATATTCCCGCAGGGATGCCGGAATTAAAATGCGGCCCAACCGATCGGGGGTAACCACATCTGCATTCGGCAACAACCAGTAGCGAATGCTCTCCACCTCCTCCGACTCAAAGAGAGCCGGATCCTCTTCCAGCCGCCGGATAATCTGCTCCCACTTCGCGATCGGGTAAAGGCTCAAGTTCCGGTACTTCCCCTTGGTAATCACCATGGTCTCACCCAGATGGGGACGGAACTTACGCGGCATGGTCAGCCGCCCCTTATTGTCCAGCCGGTGCATATGCTGTCCGAGAAACATAATCGCCCCCATCTGACACCACAATGATCCACTTTATCCCACTATCATCCACATTATAGCACAATTCTCCCACATTGCAAGGGAGAAAAAGGTACTAGATGGGATGTTCGCAAAAATTTTAAGGATATAGAACAAATATTCGTACAGTTTTTCGCATCTCAGCCATGTCCCAAAACGTACATAGAAGAAGGAAAAACCGTGCCTGAACCCGTATTGGGCAATCCGTGACCACTTCCTTATAATCCGAAGGAAGTGCACACGAAGGTGAAAAACAGAAAGAAAGCGCTAAATATAGGGGCAATAGACAACTGTCCTACAAAATATAGGAGGGGACCGTTTTAAGAGCCCTGGGACAAAACAAACAAAGAGCACATCCAGCCCGTTATGTCCGCGTATGGATGCAACCCGGGCAGCGGGCATAACCCTGGCAAGAACCAGGTAAACTCACCAACGAAGTTGGGGCACACAACGTCGTTTACGGACACAAAGGACGTTATTAAAACGTGACCTGGAAACACATTAAACGCATTCGGGCGCATTTGGAAAAGGAAGTCGGCACAGTTTACAAGGACTGGGGAGGACGCATTCGCGTCGCCCTGGCGTTCCCCAACACCTACTACACGGGCATGTCCAGCCTGGCCCTCCACACCGTGTACCACCTCTTCAACCAGCACCCGAACGTGGTCTGCGAACGGACCTTCTGGGATCCCGAGAGCCTCCGTGAAGACCAGCCCCTCCTCACGTACGAATCCCAGCGTCCAGTAGTGGACACCGATGTGTTCGCGTTCACCATCTCCTTTGAGATGGACTACTTCCACACCGTGGACATGATCCGACAGGCCCGAATTCCCCTTTGGGCCGAGGAACGGGCCACCTCATCCGAACAGTGGCCCCTTATCCTGGCCGGTGGGCCGGCCGTGAGCATGAACCCAGAACCCATAGCCCCTTTCTTCGATGCCCTGGTCATCGGCGAAGGGGAAGAAGTGATCCCCGACATCGTCGCCCTCCTGGAAGCGTACCGGGATAAGCGCCTTGACCTCCTGCACGCGCTGGCGCGGCTTCCCGGTGTCTACGTGCCCCTCCTCCACCCTGAGGGGACTTCGGTCTCGCGCCTGTGGGTTCGGGACGTGGAACGGATGAGCCCGCAGACGGTGATTTACACACCGGATACGGAATTCGGAGCCATGCACTTGATGGAGATCGGTCGAGGGTGTGGTCGGGGATGCCGATACTGTATGGCAGGCTATGTGTACCGTCCACCTCGGGAGCAACCTTTAGAACGGGTGCTGGCGTGGGCTCAGGACGCGCTGCAGTACACCGACCGCATCGGCCTGGTCTCGGCCGCGGTGTCAGATTACTCGCGCATTGACGAACTGGCCGTGCGGCTCCGGGAGATGGGGGCGCGGATCAGTGTCTCTTCCATGCGCACGGATCCCATTAGCGAACCCCTGGTCCGTGCCCTGGCCGAAAGTGGAACCCGCACATTGACCATTGCTCCCGAAGCAGGGAGCGAACGGCTACGCAATGTCATCAGTAAGACCCAACAGGAGGAGGATCTCCTGGCCGCGGTGGACCTGGCAGAACGCTATCGGTTTCCCCAACTCAAACTGTACTTCATGGTTGGACACCCCACCGAGAGCGATGAGGATATTGACGCGCTCATCCGATTTGTGCTGGACGTGCGACAGCGGTTCCGACGCACACTCATCATCAACGCCACGCCCTTTGTGCCCAAACCGCACACGCCGTTCCAGTGGGTGGCAATGACCGAGGCAACAGAAATCCAACGCCGTCAGCGGAAAATCCAAAAAGCCCTATCGCGTCACCGGGTGATCGTGCGCGCGGATTCACCCCAGTGGGCTCGGGTACAGGGGGTGCTGGCCCGTGGGGATAAGGCTCTCGCGCGCGTGCTGGCCCGACTGCGTCGACGCACGTGGCGCCAATTCTTCCGCGCTCTGGAGGAGGAAGGGTTGGATCCGCAATATTACCTGGGGGAATGGCCGCAGGATGCGACTTTGCCGTGGAATGTGGTGGACAGTGGCATAAAAGCGCGCTATCTTATACGGGAATGGCGTCTATCTTTACGGGGACAACCGGGCAAGGAATGTCCCCCCCAGGCCCGTGGATGCCTCCGCTGCGGGGTGTGCGATTGGGCCTGGGCATTCCGAGAGGAGAAAGAACACCCATGTTCCAGCAACACTCGCTCAACGGCTTAACGTACTTCACTTTTCCCGAGTTAACAGCCGCAGGCGTGGCCCATGTGGTCGGCACACGCCTGGGCGGGGTCAGCGAGGAACCCTTTGCTACATTGAACATGAGTCTCAGCGTCGGAGACAAGCCAGAGCACGTACAAGAGAACCGAAACCGGTTAGCCCACCTGCTCAACGTATCCGACAGGGACCTGGTGGGCGCGTGGTTGGCCCACGGCAATGAGGTGGCCCGCGTGAACGGTTCCCACAAGGGGCAATACATTCCCTACCACGACGGGCTCATCACTGACGAGCCCGATGTGCCCCTGTTTATGACATTTGCGGACTGTGTGCCCATTATCTTGTACGATCCTGCCCACCATGCCGTTGGCCTACTCCATGCCGGATGGCGGGGGACTGCCGCGGGCATTGTGGAGCACGCGCTCGAGCGCATGGCCCAGGAGTTCGGGACTGTGCCTCAGGATGTGGTTATGGCCTTTGGGCCGGCCATTGGCGTGTGCCACTACGAGGTGGGAGCCGATGTGATGGACGCGTTCCTGGCCCTGGGACGCACCCCGCCCGTGTTCCAGCCGGGTCGTGATGGCCATGTGTACCTGGACCTGGTGGAAACTAACAAACATCAGGCCATGGTACTCGGGGTAACGCACTTCCTGGAAGCATCCTACTGCACAGCCTGCCACACGGAGTTGTTCTACTCCCACAGGGCTGAGCAGGGAAGGACCGGCCGCTTTGGTGTCATTGTCATGCTGAAGGAACAGGCCGGATAACCACATGCGCATAAAAGCAGGAGGGGCCCCGCCTACGGCGGGGCCCCTCCTCGACGAAGCACATTAAAATACAATCGGGGCGAGATGCTGTAAATTGCACCTCGCCCCGCTGGTTCCAGAAATAGGAAGAGGGATAGGTGTGGGCTACGATGGCGGGCACGATGAACACCTATCCCCTTCCGCCCCCCGACACTCTTTAGAGGCCTCTGACTACAGTATAGAAGGAGCCCTAGGAAAATCAATAGTACTATGGTACCCTCTTCTAATACAGGTGCATCACATCGCTCATACGTCATCCGCCTGGCTCAGGTGGCGGTCATCGGGATCATCATCTGGGTGTGGTATCGCGCGCTCCGGGGGCAGTGGACCCACCTGGTTGCGTACCCGTGGCGGGTGGCATGGGGATATTTGCTCATCTCACTGGTGGCTTTGCTCTCACAGATGGGAGTACTGGCCGTTGCCTGGGCCCGCATTCTGAACCACATGGGCGCCACCATCCCCCTCCAC
>Ga0256914_1000223_pt1 | contig 54710 bp, 57 predicted proteins | sample HulkmetaG_FD_191571 | JGI IMG/M metagenome (GOLD analysis project Ga0256914, IMG submission 191571) | Hydrothermal chimney microbial communities from Main Endeavour vent field at the Juan de Fuca Ridge, Pacific Ocean - Hulk | ecosystem: Environmental > Aquatic > Marine > Hydrothermal vents ...
AGTTAGCAGCAGCAATAGGAGATTACAAGGCGCGTTACAGATTTAAAAATGTGTATGAGTTCCCCGATGATCTTCCAACAGATGAATGTAAAGCAGAGGTGGAGTACGCATGGGTAGATAAAGCTAAAGGCGGTAAACACAGAGGCTTTTACATGAGAACAAACGGTCAAACCGCTTGGATGTATGTGTACGACAAGAACATTGTAGAGTATGACGATGACACTAAGAGCGCTAAGCTTGTGATGAACAACTCTAATGTTTTAGAGTGGAAAGGTGACTTACCACAAGCAAGAACATTCTATCCAATGTATCACAATGCCACACAAGGCTTTAAGAAGGTAGCGATTACTGGCGAGAATACTATCAGTGGCACAAACGGGCATGTTAATCTTGCTCCGGTGTTTTATTTCACTAACAACGGAGTGAAGAAAGCCAATATGCGACCACTACCAAGTGATGGAAGTCAAGACCATTTGATTGGTCATACTTTCATGGTATTCAATGACGGCTTGACATTTAACACGGTAGTTAGTTTTATTGACGGTTGTAACTGCCTACAAGCAGGTGGAGACATCAGATTATCAGGCTACATGGACGGTTACACCTTTATGTGGATGGCGAGAGATGAGGTTGCTATAGTAGGTAAGAATTACATTAACACAACGACAGGTATGGTTCCGAGTGTGTACAATGTGTTGAGACACTCTTCTTGGACTGAAACATTATACTTGCCGTTAGACGGTATTGTGAAAGAGGTAACTAAAAACAAAGAGTGGATGCAACAGAAGATGTCAGCTGGAACATTCGTTTGGAGGAAGGGCGCTTCGTGGAACCAAACCGGTTGGTTCGCCAGAAGAGCATGGAAGAATTACCTTAAAGCGTACAACAATTCAAATGGGGTGTGGTTAGGTAAACGAGACTGGATAATCTCGTTTTGGGTACAGCCTGAGAACTTAGACCAAAACTACTTCTTAGGTAGCTTTTCAACTTCAGACTCAAACAATGATTGTTTGGTTGTAGGTTGGAGAACTACAGATAAGTTTTGGGTGTCCTTTGAAAACGGACACAACAATGGTGGATATGTGAGCCTTGACCAATCTAAGTTCACAAGTGCGCCACACCACATCTGCTTGCTGCATGACACGTCTGATCTAAAGACGAGAGTTTATGTGGACGGCGTGTACAAAGGCAATATAAGCTCATACGATGCACAGTACAACGGTTATTTAACCATTGTAGGAGGCTCTGTTAACGGCACTATGTATTCAAACGCAACACTTAGCGAGATTAGAGTCTATGTTCCTGTTAGCGGTAACAATGCGAACGGCATGGAAGACGGCGCACAAAGAGGAGCTTGGGCTAAGAGGTTGTACGAGGCAGGTTACATTAACTTTAAGTACGGCACGAGAGCATACGGGCTAACCCCACAGTTGGGATAATTAAACTATAAGGAGATAACACATGAAAGCGATAACTGACAATCAAGTAATTGAGGCATTGGCACAATTAAAAAGCGACATCCAAAACGGAGACAAAGCAAACAACATAACAGTTGAGCTGTTAGAGGGAATTAAAGAGGGCGAGGGTCAAGAAATATTCGATGCCCTCCTTAATAAGTATGGGCTTCTATCGTATGATGAAGTAGAGGACATCTATACTCTAAACCTAAGTAAGGATATAGTTTATGAAATCCAACTTCAAAACCTTTTAACAGATATTGAAGACGGCGCAGATGTCGAGGAGGGTTTCTCTTACACACAGCTATTGCAAACTTTGGGTTACGATAATGTTACTAACTTGGATAGCGACGGTGCTTTACTGTCTCAACTCGTAGCGTCCATTAACAAAGCAGGGCAGTATAACGCTATTGTAGGAGGATTTGCAAGAGTAGGGGCTTTATTGCAAGGACTTAAAGATAGAGTAGAAGCAGAATAAGGATAAGCAATGTTTATTACAAATAAAGCAGATATAAGCAGTGTAGCACAGCTATTAGAACAACTAAAGGGCAGTAGTGAAGCACTACGCCCCACACTGTTTAACTCCACAAGTTTAGGTGTGCCTGATGAGTTTAATGCACTAAGAGATGTGTACGGATTATTAGTAAGCACTGACGAAGGTCTGAAAATAAAAGATGTGCCTAATTACGCACAGTTCATTGAGCGTACAAATCTTATACAAGACATTCTTAACGGTATAGAGGGTCAAGCTATGGATATAGCATCTATACTTAGCAATATAGGTTATGACAACATAGACGAATTATCGTCAGATATAAGCATAGCTGCCGCTATCATGTCAGCTATCCAAAGCTCACACAAGTATCCTACACTTGAAGAGCCTTTAAGTAGACTTATGGATATGTTAGACAAATTGACAGCTTTGTTAGGGGGTGATACAGATGTCAATCAATAGGAAGTTTTTAAACAGTGATGCCGCTAAGTTAGCCAATACAGTAGAGGTTACTAATTGGAATGATCTCGCTGACGGCGATATAGTAGGCATAAAGATAACGGACAAGAATAACAAGAAGGCGGAGCTAATACCTAATGTGGCAGTTGTCATGTTAGGTACTGACGCACCAACGGCTACAACAAATCCCGCATCAGGAACAAACACAGTGTTCATAGATGTAACTAATAAGAAGTGGTACGTCTGCACCGACGCTACTACTGACAACAATGTGTGGGAAGATGTATGCTGTGGCGGTAGCAGTGGCGGAACAACTACAACCGGTTGTACGATCGAGAAACTCGGCACTACAACTACTATAGGTAACGAGGTAGTGTTAGCGCCTATGGAGAAAGATGGTAAAGATTTAATTACCGGTACAGATTACAGTGATGGTTGGACTTTTAAATCTGATATCGGTGGTGAATGTGCTATGGAGTGGACAGGAAGCACATTCAAAATGCAGAATTGGAACAATGACCCTTCTATTGCAGATGAGAATAACTGGACTATCGTGTTCAGTTTCATGTGGAACGGCGATGCCGCAGAAGCTATGCAAGGAGTAGGTCTCGGTATGAGATACGCAGATGCAATAGAGTTAGGCTTTGCAGTAGATACAGCTAACAGTAAAGGTTATTTTGTTACGAGAGATAATGACAAACAGGACAGTGGATACTTCATGTCTCCTAATCAGTGGTACACGGTAGGATTTGTACCTATAGGAGGAGGTAATGTTCACGGTTATCTGTTTGACAGTAACGGTACGCTTCAAGCGACATCAGATTTAACAGCTTTAGTGTCGGCAGCAGAAGGCTCACTCACCTTTAAGGGCTGGACTGGTGCTAATAAATCCGATTACAGCTATGGAACTATGGAAGGTGGTATTAAAGACTGTCGTCTATACAGTGTGATATTACCACAATCTACAATAGGCGACATAGCAAGTTCGCACAAAATATAGGAGGCTCCAAATGTCATTAGCGATATGCAAAGAGGATTTATTCCTCTATCAGGCTGATAAGCCTGAGACGCAGGACAGTTTAGCGTGTGGAACAGGTACATGTACCGCAATACACGCCGAGCATATTCCTATCAAGAAAGAGGAACAAGCTGCGTGTGGTGGTGAGAATGTACAGGAAGCCCTTAAAGGTAAAGCCAATGTAAAGATAGAAGGCTTAAATGAGGGCGATCTAATAGTATGGAGCGACACTAACAAACGGTTAGAGAAACTCGTAGCCGTTGATGTGCCTGTTGTACCAATAAACGGTTCAAGTATCAAGGACACATCGATAGGCTTAGGTGTTAAGTGGGTATCTAACAACATCATATCAGGTTATGGCGGACTACAATTCACGCTTGACGGTGCTACTTCACAGTACGGGAAGTGGAATAAAGTTGTAGCTATGGTGGATCAGAGTGATCCTAATGCTTCACTTGTGATACCTAAGACAGGGTATCTTAAAGCCAACATAGGTAACATGGAGAATGATCAGTTCGTACTTGGTGGTGTGACCATCACCATATACGATGACGGTAACATTAAAGTATGGCTGCCAGAGGGTGGGCTGACACCCACTGATGTGGCAGGTGAGAAGTTCACCGTTTATTTCGATACATTTACAGTAGCACATTAGGAGATATTAAGATGAGTATTAATTATAAGTACACAACCACAGACAAGACAGATGTAACTAACAGTCTTAAACAAACTACGGCATTAGACGCACCGGATAGTGATAAATACTACGGTGTAGAAGTTACGGATAAGGACAAGAAGCAAGTTAAGCTTAAGGAAATCACGGATAAAATAGTAAAGGACTTCAAATACGACGATACAACAGGTAAGCTTGTATTAGAGTACATGGACGATAGTAAAGATGAGATTGACAACATAGCAAGAAATTATGATGTTGTAGAAGTGCCACTTGTGATGAAGAATGGTACAACTGTTAAAGATACGAGCATACCACCCGCTATCTTAGACATATCAGATCACCTGTTGGGTGGCAAAGGCGGTATGGTCTTTACACTTGACGGTGCAGCTCACGATTATGGTAAGTGGCATAAAGTAATAGCCGCAGTTGATACATCTGACGCTAATTGGAAGAGAGTCGTACCACCATCAGGAGAGTACTACAAAGGTATGATAGGCTATATGGAGAACGCTACTTATATGTTAGGTGGTGTAACTGTTACACTGTATGACAATGGCGACATTAAAATCTGGTTGCCGGAAGGTGGACTTACACCGTCTGATGTGGCAGGTGAAAAGTTCACCATGTACATCGATACATTTGTAGTAGCAAGATAAGGTAATACGACATGGCAAGTGAGGATAGGTTAAACGAGCTTATACGGCTAACAGAGAGTAATACACAAAACATCGATCGCTTAACTAAAGCGGTCGATAGATTAGCAAGTCTGGCGGAAACACAAACCCGCCACGACGAGCGTTTAAAAACTCTGTTCAATGACAGAGATGATGTGTACCATAAAATAGAGGCTTTGCAGGATACAATTAACAAGCTGATAGCAGAAGCAAGAGCAGAGCTTGAAGGTCTAAAGTCAGCTACTGACACCAAACTCGCACAGCATAGGGTTAAGATGTTAATGTGGACTTTGGGCATTGTAGGTAGTGCATTGTCCGCACTTGCCTTGTACACAATAAAACACTAAGAAAGGTAAACAATGAGAGGATTAACTTACTTCCTTATCATTACAGCGATAGGTTTAACAGCAGCTTTATATAGATATGGAACACACGCAATAGAGTACTTTAACGCTATAAATGCTGAAATGTTCACACATTTATATAAAACTGTTATAATGTTAGCAGTATATTTCATAACATACAAGTTAAGAATACATTGGGATAAGGATTTTGATTTTAGCACTATGGTACAGCAAGGGGGTAAGAATGTTTGGTATAAATGGTATGCTATCAATATTATTGCTATTGTTGTTATCATCGTCATCGGTTTTTGGTAATTGGTTAGATGACCATTACCCGAATAGAAAGCCACTATCATACAATGGATATGACAAGCATTGGATAGCAAGTACGAAACAGCAGTTACCGCCATGCGACCCACTGAAGTTTAAGGCACAGGCATATCAGGAGAGCCTATTTGACCCAACTTGTGTAAGCAAAGCTGGTGCAGTAGGATTATGTCAATTCATGCCAAGCACATGGAGATGGGGCAGGACTAAGTTGCACTTTACAGGTACACCGTACAACCCAAGAAATGCAGTTGATGCACAGCTTAAATATATGAGGTATTTATGTAGGCTTTTGTGGAGGAACTTTCATGTTCACTCCGAGAAAGACCTATTTGAATTGGCATTAGCCTGTTACAATGCAGGATACGGCAATGTACGGAAGGCTATTTACATGGCTAAGTCCACCAAGTGGGCTATTGTACGACTGTATCTGTCTAAGGTAACAGGTAGAAGGAGCAAGGAGACAGTAACCTATGTGAAACGCATATGGTTGCATTATAAGAGATTAAAGGATCAGAATGAAGTTAAGAGGATTTATAGGGGTAGTGCCTATATTGGGTATTACACTCCTTCTGAGCGTAGTTGCAGAAGGGTATCTTATCAAGAAGTACTACAATCTATCCGAGCAAAGGGCGAAGACGATAGTACAATTAGATGCCAATCTGACAGCTACGGTAGAAGAGTTAAACAAGGCTAATGATGTAATAGCATCGCTTCAAGCTGAAATAGAAGGCTACAAAGTAGCTGACGCAGAGGCTAAGGCGAAGATAAAGCTATTAAACACTAAGCTAAACAAGGCTTTGAGAGCTAAAGCAGTTGCCATAAGAAAGGCTAACATCAATTATCGTACGCTAAGACGAAAGATTGCGTACTACAATAAATTATTGAAGAGAAAGGGTACAAATGTTAAAATCAAAGATTGTAATCGTCATCTCACTGTTATCTATTCTACTATTCGAGGGTTGCGGTACAAACCCCTCGCCAACAACGATAAAAGACAGAGTAGTAATACACAAGATAACAAGTGGGACGGTATATTATAGGATAAAGCCTGAAGCTACGAAGGTTATACCTGAGCCTAAAGTGCCAAGTGAGCCACTTACAGGTGAGAAGGTAGCGACATACATCATCAACTTAAAACAGGCATTGAACACTTGTAATACACAGATGAGAATGTTAGACGCTTTGAGAGTTGAGATGAACCAACTAAACGAGGATAATAGGAGCGAATAATGGCTCAGTACAAAATAGGTAGTGAAGAGATAGCATGGGGAAGAGGTACATATAACGCCGGAACGGGTATATGTACTATATCCAAGAAAGAGGTAAACGCTTCCACCATACCTACATCAGAAGACATGTTACAGCAATCAACAGTAGATGAGGTATTGAAGAAGCTAGTCGCATTGTATGAGGAAGTTAAAGATCAGCTTATCGTACTTGATCCGACAATAGTTGATGGCGACATGGTACAAGTTACCACTGATGTTACGACAGGACTTAAAAAGCTGATACCTGTAACATACACTGAGACAGTCTTAACATTGGAGTCAGGTGTTACACATCACCCTACACAGGGAGATGCAAAGATCAGGAAGATAGCTAATGGTATGCTAATCATGGGCTTTGGGGGTGTCAAGTTTAAAGTAGAGAACTACAAATCAGAATATGGTAAAAAAGTAAAACTGTTAGGTACAGTAGCAGAAGGCTTTAGACCATTACCAAACACGGTGTGGAAGTTCCCTGTAAAAGAGGGAATACATATCAGTATCTATGCTGACGGTGAAGTCAAAGCATGGATCGAACCAACACACGCTGACGGTGAGTCTATTACTGCCTACTTCACTAATTTAGCCGACAGTCAAAAATAGGATTATAAATAGATGGAAGGAACACAACAGAAAGTATTTATCCCGTTTACAGGTGCGGTGAATAATGTCTTATCTCCTTTATATTTAGGAGGCACTAATGCCTCCCCTCACGCTGTTAATGTAGATAACAACAGAGGAGCATTGAGAGGGACTAGAGATCATAAATTAATAGGTACTACTAAACTCGCTTATCGATACGAGTATCAATTAAGAGGGAATAAGTGTGTAGTAGCAGATAGTACACCACTCGATATAGCGGTATATAATCACAAGATTTACCATACTCGCTATACAGGCGGAGAGTTACGAGTCAGCACTTGTAATTGTGCAGAATATGGAAGTAACAGTGTTATAATGCTTAATAATACAGATTTTACAGTAGCCGCCACAGGTTTATCCACAGGTAGGTTACTACACACCTATTCCCTTGCTATGATGAGAGCGGGATTAGGTAGTATAAAAGATATATTTCCACCTGATTATGAGATTGAGTATCAAAATACTCCAACAAAAGCCGCCTCGTTTATAAACACGCTTATAAGCAACATACAGGCAATAGAAGACTCAACCGATACAGAAGAGCAAAAAACTCTGTTTTCGTCCGTCAAGACCCGCACAGAGTTTATATTAGAGGTATATAAAGGATTTAAAGACTCTGCATCAGGGGTATTGGATAAATCCGCAACATCCACTAAGTGGGAGACTACTTATAAAGAGAGTGAGACAGCTTGTTTTGACTTTTTAACCGGTAGTACATTCCCTTATGATAATACTAAGGTGGTTACAAACAGTTATGAGGGATTGTTTAATCATATCAAGGCTAACAATTCAAGAGAGTTATTATCCACCAAATGGGATAGTTCCACGACGCTATACCACCATATCGATGTTGAGAATGAGAGGATAAAGTCAGACCCTGTTTACTCCAACAGCCAAAGGGCGTATGAGTGGAGACAGCTATATAATGATATTTACGAGCGTATAAGAAATACAGCTGCAAAAGAAAGCGGAGAGGTTACAGCGGCATCAGATTATCTTTATACAAAACTACAAGAGGCTTTAACAGAAGCGGAGCAGGATGTACTGAAAGGACAGTTCCAACACACTTTCACAGTTACATTATATAACAGCTGTACCGCAATAGAGTCAGCACCTACTAAAGATAAGACCTATTATGGAGCTTTGAGTAAGGATATAACTATAAACCTTACCACAGATACCGAAGCTGATAAGTATAGGTTATACTATAACCCACCTTTAACAGCTAATTGGTATTTGTTGTATGAAGGAGATACAAAAAATACTGATGGCACTCCTGTAACACAAGAGACCATAACAATAGAAACCGACCCAATGAAGATGATAGGATTATCCCAATTATCCACCAGAGACAGTTTTAACACGAGCATTTATGATGTCTCAGGGGTTGAGATAGTAAAGGGTAGGCTATTCTTTTTCAGGCGTAATGATACTAGACTGTATTACAGTAAACAAGGGCAACCGTCCGCTTTGAAGCCGCTTCAATATATAGAATTTGAGAGAAGCATACAGCATATTCAACATATTCAAAACGCTTTGTTAGTTTTTGATGGTTATAATAACTATACAGTCAGTCAGGATTTAGTAGTTAAAAGAGTAGATAACGACAGTTATTTAAGGTCTCCCACAACAGTAGTTACAAGGTATGCCAATGTACTATGGCTACATTATCAAGGATTAAAAATCCAAATGGGTTTTGGTTCTCAATCTTTGACAGCTAAAAGTTGGGATAGATGCACTATTCCAACAGACACCGACCCCACAGCATGGAGTAGTGTATTATGGAAAGATAGTTATTGGTTACTTCATGTACCTACGCACAGGTTATATGAGTTTAACATAAGAACAAGGACATTACATTACCACAATGCAATCTCGTTTGTACATTTGTACACTTACGAGGATAAGATGTATGCCACTACGCAAAACGGTGAGGTGTACGAGCTGTTTACATGTGATAAAAGGCAGGGGTTTATCTATCACACTCCGACATTCGGAGGTTATAGAGCAGGATTATGGCAAGAGTTTTTAACATATAATGTCTCTATTACAGATACAAATAAAGGGTTTATTGAAATTAAAACATTTATCGATGAGAAGCTTGTTTTAACTCAAAAACACCCTACACATGACTATAAGAACAAACATTCTGATAAAGTAATAGTAGAGAGACAGCCTATACCCGCACAACTTAACAAAGGATCACAGGTGCGGTTTGAGTTGAGAGGAAAAGATATAGAATTGAATAGCTTAGAGCTGTTCTATACCTCTCATCAATATGAATACTAGGAGGTAATAATGGCATTATTTGGAGCTATATTAGGCGGACTCCTTTCTTATGGAGCGGCCAAAAAACAAAACAAGAATATGGAGAACGCTACCAAAGTACAAGAAGAGGCACTCCAACTCAATAAAGAGGAGTATCAAAGACAGCTTGAAAAAGAAAAGGAGTGGTACGATACCTTTGGATTTATTGATGATAATATCGCTGATTTTGCTAAGCAGTTTGACAGCACTCTATCAGCACAATATAAAAATACGCAGTTAGAGCAGTCAATCCAAAAAGCTAAAGACAATACATTAAAAATGTTAGCTCAGAGAGGTTATGACACCGGTAACGGTATAGAAGCCTCGCTAATGACTCAAATAGAGACACAAAAACAGCTTAGAGCCGCTGAAATACAGGCAACAGCTCCGCTAGAACAAGCCCAAACGCTTATGGATATGGGTCAGTATGCGTATTCGCATAAACCTAATCCAATGAACGCATTAGGTAATATGACATCACAAGCTAATCAATATGCAACAGGGTTACGGTCTTTAGGATCATATTATGGGCAAAGAGCAGCGAGTTCAGCTCAATTTGGTGGAATGTTAGGTGGAGCAATAGGTAACGCAATGTTATCAGCAAATCCGTCATGGGCGGACTCCTCTTTTGGTAGAATGATGTTTGGTACAACACCGGTATCACAACAATATTACAGCGGACAACAAACTCCGCAGTTATTTTAGGGGGTTATAGATGGCATTTGGAGATTTTGCATTTGGAGCAGGGATAGGCAGCCAAGCTGAAAACCTATACCAGAGGCAGTTAATAGAAAGAGAAAACGCCGAAATGGCTATGATACAAAAAAGACAGCAGTTCCAAGATCAACAATCCGCCAGAGCAGGGCAACAATCCGCCAGAGCTAGAACAGGAGGCGGCGGAGGTCGATCAGGCGGCACAACCGCTGATAACAGTCAACAAGCAGAAGCGGAAGCAGCATTAAGAGGACTTACCAAAAACACGGTTAACAATGCACTTGCAAAGTTCTATGAAACCGGAGACGGCAAGGACTTTATGGCTGCCTTAAAAGCTGATCCGGCAGGTAAAGCGACAAAGTTGTTAGGAGATGTAAAAGACATTAACACCCTCTCAGCGTGGGATGTAGCGGAGCATAGAGATAAGTTCGATAAAGAACATCCGGAACTCAAAAAACTTTCGGATGAAGAGGTAGCCAAGACACTAGGTAAAAGGTACGCTACATTTACTTATATAGACCCAAAAACAGGAGAGTTAGAGAGAAGTATAGAGGATTTAGTAGCCCTTGCCCCTATGACGGGTTATCACAAAACGGCAGATAAAAATAAAATAGACCTCTATATAAAAGCATCAAATACTTATGATAAACATGGAAATATCAAGGGGTCAGCAGACACGAGACTGAAAAACGCCTTATTGTATGCCATAGCTCACGATGCTCCAAAAGAGGATATAAAACAGCTCCAAAATGCTTTAAATACTTTAAAAGGTAAAACAAATGTAGCAGGGTCTAAACTTTCTTTATCTATGGGAGCAGAAAAGGCATTTACAGCCCCTATTATCAAGAAATTAGAAGACGCACTAAATAGCGGTGCGTCAGAAGCTACTATAAAGAAGATACAGAATGAACTGTATGAAGCTAAAGAGCGATTTAAACAGCTAGATAGTAAATACAGAAAAGGGAGCCGATCAAGTCGATCAAGTAGCGGAGGCGGAGGATCAACCTCTAATTATACCGCAACAGTCCATGCTGCTTTGAAATCTAAAATAGGTAAAGAGTTATATAACCTAGACTCCAAAGACAGTAAAATAAGCACACATCCAAAAACCTCTTTTATTACCCCATCAGGGGTTAAGATAGGACTAACGACCGTAGAAGCAAAAGGAGTTAATTACGCTGTTGGAAGCCCGACAGAGGCTAGAGACTCTTTAATGATAGCAAAAGAGGTTTTAGGAGCTGATAGTAAAGAGTATAAGGCACTAAAAGACCAAATAGATGAGATGTATCCGGCAGGGTCATTTAAGAAAGGCGGGGCAATATACAACTCGCTAAGAGCAAGGAGATTTGATCCGAATAAACTAGCAGCGGTGTTATACCCAAACTCTACAAAATCCCAAAAAGCCACCTATGCAGGTAAGATAGCACTTGCAAAGGATGCTGCTATAAAGGACGCAAAAGCTCAGGGCGTAGGTCTTAACGCTGTTATAATAGAGAAGTGGTTAAACAAAGCCCTAGCGGACTCATCAGCAGTTAAAAAGTACCTTGCAAAAGAAACTCCGGCAAGTAAAGCAGACGGAACAAAAGAGATAAAATACGAAGGTAAAAGCCCAACTGCTATTTATGTAGGTAAACAAAAACTTACCGTACCGAGTATAAAGGTAAATGGAAAGATGTTCCCTCAGACCATAGCAGGTACAAAACAGGCGATAGAAGAAGCGAAAAAGGCAGGTAAAAACACAAAAGCACTAGATGACCTTATGACTAGACTCCAAAATAATGGAATAGGATCGTTTATCGCTGACGGGTATATAAAAGGCTTATCCAAAGCGGATATAGCTGACACGCTAAAAGATAAACTTGCTATCGAAGGTAAAAGCAGTAGAGACAAGGTTGTTTCAGCTCTAGCAGCCTTAGAAAGCGATATGGCAGGTATGACGACACTAGACCCCGCAACTATTCAACAGTTGTTTAATCAGCATTACGCTGAGAGTACAAGGGATAGAAGTAAGTCCATAGGTCAAGGTAGTTATGTAGAGAAAGAAAAGAGGATAATGGCTACTACCAAAAAGGTATTTGGTACAGATAATCCGTTAGAAGTACCTTATACCAAGTTTATATCTAAACAAGCAGGTAAAGACCTTATGCTACAATTCAAAGGAGAAGAAAAAATCCAGAACGAGAAGAAGGATATAGGACTCGTAAGTGAGTATAAAGATAACAAATCCAATCCGATCGTAGCAGAACTATTAGCTAAATCTATGAATATACTAGAGAGAATAGGTAAACTTAAAAAAGGAGCTAATTTTGTTCAAGAAGTAGGAGCATTAATCCAAAACTATCTACCTAATATCCCAGCTATGGGTATTACAGAGAGTGGATCATTAGCTATTATAGCTAACGAACCGAGTTTTGATAAGATAGCTACCCGATTAAGTTCATCCGATCCACATCTAGCGGATTTATGGAATAAAATGGACTCAACCGCCAAAAAAGGATTAAGACTTATCCTTAAACAAATCTCAGGACAGGCAGTCTCCGACAAAGAGTATCAAGGTTGGAGAGAAGAGTCATTAGGTAGTTTCGGGCAAAATTTTGATAAAAGAGCGGTTGTGTTAGGAGAGTTCTTTAACTATTTGGAGACCAAAACAAGAGCAGCCGTCCAAGCCCTTTACGATAAAGGATATAAATATACCGCTATGAAGATGAAAGGCGGAATAGAGACAGCTAAAATGTATCTACCTAAAGGGGCAGAGTCCACTTATAAAGGTGGTTATAGCTTTAACGGCGATACGAAAAAGATATATGGCTTATTAAGAGCAGGGAAAATAAGGGTAAAAGACTTAACCAAAGCAGATAAAAAAGCTTTAAAAGCCTATTTACTCAAAAAAGGGGTTAAATAATGCTTAATACATTATCACACGGTACACCTCCAAGAGTCTATTTATCAGACCCATCCGCACAAAAAGGAGCGGTAGGATATAAAGGACACCATAAAATAGAGTTTAAAGCTGACCTCCGTGAGCTGATAAGGATAGCTAATCTATCTAAAGATACTCTCAAAACAGCCAGAGACGAGGCGGCTGAGTTGTGGGAGTTTTACGACGGTAAGCACTTCACGGATGCTCAATGTAAACTACTGTTTAGCAGAGGATCACCGGCAGAATATAAAAACATCATAATGGAGATAGCCAATGCAATACAAGGCTATTTCCTCAAAGTACAAAACACCGCAATTTTAAAACCAAGAGGACAGGCAGACTCTCATAGAGTAATGGCACATCAATCGCACATCGAGTATGTTAAGTCAATATCAGATTTTGACGATATACAAGGGCAGATTATATTAGAGAGCCTGTTATCGGGGTTATGTGCGACTGAATATGTCGTAGCTCCAACAGGTAAAAAAGATGAGTTTGGTACACCAATAAACGAGATAAAGGTTGTTTATGTACCATCCAAGCAAGTTATGATCGACCCATACTCGGTATTACCTGATTACTCTGATGCCCTGTTTATCCATAGGTGGAGATGGGTAGGGCAACGATGGATAAGAGGAATGTTTGGGAGCGATAAACTCCAACAGCTTGAAGCACGACATATAGCCGTAGAAGGCTTTGACAGTGAGTTCGATGATGTCATAGGACTTAAAAATGATAGTTGGTATGACAACGATAGATTTTTCATTATGGAGACTCAGTATAGGAGAGAGGATAATACAATAGAGAGGATATTTTGGCATGATAATATTATCCTTTCGAGAGAAGTCCTCCCAACCAACACTTTTACTTACAGAGTAGTTAAGTACAAGGTAGATAGTAAGACAGAAGAGTATTACGGAGAGTTTAGGAACATAAAAGAGAACCAAAAGGCGTTAAACCAAGCTATTATATCTTTTCAAGGACTCATGAACGGTTTTAGGGTTATAGCCCAAGAAGGTACATTTGCCACCGATAAAGAGAAGATGAGGTTTCAAAATGCTATGTTTACCGCTAACCAAGTGGCGTTTGTTCAAAATTTAAACGGGGTTATGATACATAATCTCCAACCACAAGCACAATTACAGGCACAGAAGATTTTAGATACCGAAGCATCTATGTTTAAAGTCTTAGGGTTAAACCCCGCTTTCTTAGGGTTTAGTGATGCAAGTTCAAGCGGTAGAAAGGTATCTTTACAGCAAAATGCTGCCATTAACAGCTTGACAAGGCTATTTAACCACCTTGAAAAGTGGCATAAATATATTATGTTGGATATTATTCATTTTACGACCATTTACAAGAACGCCTATGAGGTTGTAACCCTTACCGATGAGTATAATGCACAATACCAAATAGAGTTTAACGCTCCGCTTATCGAGAAAGTAGAGTTAGGTTCAGAGGTTTGGTATATACCCAAAACTTACACGGATAAGAACGGTAACATCAGACGAAAGAATGACCCTCGAACAGACCTGTCTGAAATAGAAGTTGACATTGAGGTACATACCTCAGATATGAACGGATCAGACTCTATTGATGCGGTTATGCTTGACAATCTGATAAATGGAGTAGCAGGGCAATCCTTGATGAACGCTCAACCGGCAGCGTATTTTTACATTATAGGACTTAAAATTAAAAATCTAAAGACTAAAAACAGTGAGCAGGTAGCTCAAATTTACTTCAACATAGCTCAACAGCTTGGTTTTGTAGCTCCGACCGTTGATCCAAGACAAGTTATGCAGAACCAAACAGGAGTAGCGGGAAATATACAAGGTCAAGCAGGTGATCTTGTGTCAAGTCTCGGAGCAGACTCAGACTTATCACAAGGAGGTTTAAATGGATAATGTACTTGATTTAGATCAAGAGGAGATAAACGCAACAGTTCTCCCACCAGCGACAGGCGACCTTGATTTAGATCAAGAACCTGTTAAGCCTGACAGTGAGTTCGATAACAAGCTGTTAGCTGACCTCAATACTCCCAACGAACCAGCTGACGACGGTACACTTGATGCTAAGTTGTTAGAGGAGCTTGATAATGAAGATGTAAAGCAGACACAGGCAGAGGAGATAACAAAAACGGCTGAAACTACCCATCCAACTACCCTTAATTTCTTACAGGTAGTAAGAGACACAGCCAAAACCATAGCAGATTATACTGATGTACCTATTGCTTCTGATATTATAAAAGGAGCGGCCAACAAAGCATCTGACCTTATAACAGGAGCTGCCCAAACCATCCTCGACATAGTAGGTAATGACTTCACACCTGACGGTTTAAACAAAGCCATTGACAAATATAACAAGGATGTAAACAAAGAATATCCTATTGAAGGTGTCGGCGGATTGATAGGAGCGTTTGGAGTAGAGGCATTACCGTTTGCCACAGGAGCTAAGGTACTAGATACTATCGCAGGAGCTAAAGCGGTACAAAAGATAATTCCAGCAGTGGAGAGCAAAGCTGTAAACCTAGCCTTTAAAACCACAGGAGAAGTCATAAAAGGAGCTGTATCAGGGGCAGGAGGTATGTACCTCATATCAAGAGAACAAGGGCAGGATAAGGCAATGGACGCTGCTAAATCAGGAGCCTTAATAGGAGCAACCCTTCCTATCGTAGCCCCTTATGTAGCCATAGGAGCTAAAAAAGCCCTTCAAATGACATACAGTAGCTTACAAAACCACCAATATAAGGCAATAAAGCGGTTATTATTAGAGGGAGAGTACCCACAATATAAAGGCTCAGGAACAGACTTGTTTAATACACCTGAGTATAAAGCCATTGAAAAGGTATATATTGACCTTCATAACGCACCTCCTCAATCCGTTGAGGAGAAGATAAAAATGTTCGCCGATGCCACCAAGCACGGCAGAGCGATAAGAGAGAATGTCCTTAAAAACCAACACTATATCGTAGCTACCTATGAGCAGCAGGGTGATGATATAATAAGGACTTTGGACGAAGCATTTTCAACCAATCAAAAAGGAGTCAAGATAACAGGAGATGTTAAGAAAGACCCTTTATTAGATAATAACCTTGCCCGTGTGGTAAAGTTTTTTACATCAGGCATTAAAACAAAAGACCTTAAAGGTACAGAAGGCGGAATAATGGCTAATGCCAGAGCAGCTTACTCCGCCGGAGCAAAGTACATTAGAGAGAAATATCAGAACATTACTTATCAATTAACGGAGGACTCTCCGTTTCGTAAGCTAAATGACCTCATATCAAACGCAGAGACACAATCTCTCATTCAGCAGGACACTTTAGCATTTGGTATCCATTCTAAAATATCAGGCGTTTTAGAGCGGGTAGTAAACGACGGCACTATGACTATCGATGACCTTCTAACTATCAGGAGAGAGGTAAACAGTCTCTACAAAGACGGTACACAAGGACAAATAGTAGGGAGTGTACGAAAAGAGATAGATAAGGTCATGAAGCAGTCCATGAGCAAGGAGGATTACGAAGCTTTTAAAGAGTTGAATGAGCATTTCAGCAGGTCTGCCACCGCCACCGAGACAGAGTTCATAAAGAAGTTGAATAGAGCAAAAGGAGATGAAGACTCTATCTATGGGATAGTCCACGAGGCATTAGAGACAGTCAATCAAGAGGAGATTGATTATATTATGAACTTAGTACCTCGTCAGGCACAAGAGGCGTTTATAAATGCGTCCATTAGACACCTGTTCAATAAAAACATCGTAAATAAGAACGGTGTTAAAGTGGCTGTACCTGATATGACCCACATGACAAAAGTCTTAAAAGATGCTAAGTTCATGACCTCTTCTGAAAGAGGTAAGATAATCCAAGATTATTTCAAAAAGCTTGATACCTTATTCGGAACAGGTACGAGAGATACTATCCTAAGAGACGAGACCCAAAATGTAAGAGCAGGTAAATACGAGGCTATAAGGGAGATAACTACATGGATATATTCAACTCTCTTATGGAAATGGGGAGATAAAGCCGCTAATATTAAGAGTATAAGCGGTTTAACGAAAGTCCTAAGCAGATTAAGAGGGCAACAGCTGCCTACTTTAAAGACTCAAGATTTCAGCGATCTCAGGGCTTATTCTGATACATGGGAGACTACCGAGTACTTCAAAACGATGTTCAAAGACCCCGAAGCGGTTGAAGCTACTACCTTTATAATAAGTGGGAGCAATGGTGTTAAAACACACTTGACAAAACAGTCGTTTAACTCCATAGCCAAGACGGTTGATGGTGAGAAGGTATATCAGTCCGTTACTCAACAATTTCAACAGGCTGTAACTCAACCTATAACACCTCCAACCATCCAAACCCAAATAGTAGCAGACTATCAAGGCGGGTCTATGATAGCAAGACCCACAGGAGGTACTAAGACTATTTTCAGCGAGTCATTGGGAGCATTACCAAAAGACAGTGCGAGGCTTGTATATAACGCAAAACAGACAGGACAACCACACACTATAAAGATAAGTAATCTCGGTTTCCCTAAAGCCGTAGCACCTAATGACTATACTGTAACAGCAATAAGCGGATCGGGACATGATACAGGGTTTAAACAAGGTGGGCATATAACCATAGACCTCAACCATCCATCCTTACAAAATGCTAATATGGCTCAGACGGCTGATTATTTCTCCTCCCGTGCCAAAGGAGTAGTGGAGGACTTATATAATGCTAACGGAGATGTTTTACAGGCTACAAAATGGTTCGATAAGAGAAACAAAGTCTATAATGCACTTACGAACTACTCTGTACCTTACGCCGATCAGGGTGTAGTGTATAAACTCCTTCAACTAGATGAAGTAAAACACGCTATGATGAACAGAACAGGTCTATCTCCCGCCGTAAGGCACACAATAGACCTTATTATAAACAGAACAGCCCCTAAAATAGGTAATAAAAACGATTATATAAGGTATATTGAACGCATTGTAGCAAACCCGCAATATATAGAGGGATTGTTATATAACAATAGTAGTTACCAAGTAGGTAACATAGCCTTACAAACAGCAGCCAAATCAGGTATTAACCACTCTCTAACCCCTATTGAGATGGCTACACACCTTAACAGTAAGGGGCTTAACCCTAAGTTCCTTAACGAATGGTTGAGAGGCCGTTAATGAGTGCGTGGCACAAAAGTAAGAAATGGCGTAAGACAAGGGAGGCTCATATCAAAAAAGAGCCTTTCTGTGTTCTTTGTGGCAGTGGTAGTGATTTGGAGGTACATCACCTAAATAGTGGTAAATACTTCCCTGAGCAAAGGTTCGATAGCGATAACCTCATCACGCTTTGCCGTGATTGTCATCGAGAAGCTTACCATGAAGCCTTTAAAGGAGGTTATCAGAAGAAAGCAACCAAAGAAGACTTTAATCGGTTTATGTTTCTGTTGAAATATGGGAGTTTGTATATACCTCAAAGAGAGGCGCTTAGTTTTGAAGCTCGATAAAATAGCTAAGGCACAAGAAAACTGCAATAAAAAATTAGGGAATTAGGGAATGTGGAGATGATTGAGAGTTGTGCCTTAACTATGACTACTATACCTACTATGTGATGATAGGTTCTATAATTTTACCGTTTTCATCTTCTTTTGTCAAGTACCCTGATTTTAATAAGAAATTTTTTAGAATTTCCCAAGCTTTAGGACGCTTTTCGCTGCCGTCTTTAGTTATTTTCCCATCTTTTTTCTTACTACCTTTGAAACTGTTAGCTTCGCAGACAGCTATTAAAGCGGGATACAGTATATAATTAGATAGTTTATTATAACCTTCTTTAGTTACAACTAACATTGTATGTTGTAGTAAGGTACTACCGTCAAGTGCCATACTAAGCATACTATGCTCGACTTCGTACACTTTCTTTTTATGCTTATTACCTTTAAAAACGGTACCCGCACCCACGAAAGCTACATCCCCAAATTCACATAACATTTTGCAGAGGTTATCTACATTGTTATCTTTTTGAAAGTTATCCATAGCCTCATATAATTCAGCATACTCCTCGAATAACATCTTCAACTCGTGTATGGTATTGAAGGTAGTATTTTGTCTCTCTTTGTTCCAATCAGCTATCCATGTGCTGACTTCTATATATACAGGGTTTTGTCTATCTTCTGTATTATCCCAAAGTGTCGTTATATCGTAATCATTTAGTCTCATTATTTTCCTTTCTCCACTCCGGTTGTTTAGCCTCTATCCATTCCATTTTGATCTCCTCTTATTCATTCTGTATAGCTTAGCCGCTAATCTCTTACGCTTAACAGCTCGACTATGCTGTGTTAACTGTGTAACTCTGTTCTTACCTCCTTGTGAAGGTACGATCATTGTGTTATCTGCTGTTTTAAGTGCTGCAAGGGCTTTAGCCAATGCCACACCAATATCTAACCTGTTCATTTATCTACTCCTCGTTGTTATAAAGATGCTTCTATCATCCAAATCCTCTTCCGCTAACCCTGCATACTTCAAGGCTCTTTTGTGAGCTTGATTTCTATGGATACCTTTTGCTCTTAATGTGCTGTAATGCTCTCGATATTCTCTGTTACGCTGCTTCATGCAGTCGTATAAATTCTTATCTGGTATTTCAGCCCATGCTGTTTCTGTCATTTTAATTACCTCCTTTATACTTTTTTATCCATTGTTCAAGCCCTGTCTCAGCACATATTCGCTTATGTTCCGGTGCATGAGAAGGACACTCATCATAATACTTATCGTAACGCTCAGCCATTATATCCTTGTTAACGCCATAGTATATCCATAGGCGTTCCAACACTTGACTCTTGTGTAACTTTTTCGCTGCCATTTCACCCAATCTTCTCAACATTGTAGTTCCTTTAGTAAATATCTTGTTAACTCAAGACCCTTCCTAATATCCGACAGTAGGCTTTCATCATCGCAGTTAGAGTGTACCAACTTGTAATGATGCTCCTTGCCGGACTCAAGTTTGTATCTCAAAGCCTCTTCATAAGTCATATCGCTCAACACTTTGGGGTCAATGTTGTACAACTCCCATGTTGAGCGATGTTTCTTATTTGACATCTTCCACTATGCAGTCAGCGGCTGACACTGATGTATTTAAAGCGTTATCCCAAATAGGCTCTTCTGTATCTATCTCTTCATTGTCGAGATAGTAAAGCCCCTCTTTGTGTATCATAACATCACCGTCAAACCTCTTACCTGTGCGTAGAGATGTAGCTGTGTACCTTTTATGGGATACAACAGGGATTTCTGTTTTAGTTAGGACTCTTCCTTGTGCATCTACCACCTCTTCACACCCGTTTACACATATAGTCGTACCGTCTTGTGTAACACCGTATAAAGACCCTCTATCCGCATACACCTTGCTGAAGTTGTACACTGCACCGTTTAGTTCTACGGTATAACCCTCGTCCTTACTCATCATAGGATCACCCTGTGTTCCTACACTCATCATTTGGGCTACACCCAACAATATCACTATTGACACTAACACTAACCCGATTATAAGTTCTATGTTCATCTCTTTCTCCTGTTCGCTTCTTCAACCATACTGTTTATTCTTTGCTTATCACGCTCCGCACTTGCCTTAGCCCTACGATCCATTTCCTTATCTGCCGCAGAGGCTCTCCCATTGACTATGGCCTCGAATATTCTTACTAATGCCATACGCTTACTCCTTTATACTATTCTTGTACCACATCTTTTACAGTGGTACACTGTTCTCCAACACGGTACAACATTACGATGTCCGCACACCTCGCACTTAATCCACATAGCTTTTCTTACACTCTATGCAGACTACATCGTCCACCACTTTAGGTGCGTGTACCCATTTGCCACACGCCTGACACCTTATCCAATGATAATCATCGTTAATCATCAGCTTATCCTCCAAGTATTCTTTGATTTTATGTTTCTCTCCTGCTTACATTTGGTACAATAACCTCTCATACCACAGCGGGTTGTTATCTCTGTGCCGCACACGACACATATAAAAATTTCTTCTGCTGTCATCTGATCCTCCTAATTGTAGATAAACTTTCTCCCGAATTGGAAAGTACCTTTAATATCCTCCTGCAAATAGCCCTTATGACTATAAAGGATATTGTTTTGCCAAAGGACATTTTCGAGTTTAGCTCCGATCTTGATTTCGAGGCCTCTATTACCTCTTCCCAAACCGTTAGTATCACGGTAATAAAATCCCCTTACTTTTTTCTTACCATTGATACGAGCTTCTATATAACTCCACCCATCGATGGAGTTTTTGGGATTATTTTTAAACGCCACTATTCTATTGCCTATCATCAAATCTATAACAATGTAATCACCTGCACTCGCTAATGTAAGCCCACCACACGGGTTTCGTAGCATAGCCCATTGTAGGTTATGTACATACGAACTAAGGCTCTTATGGTGATCCCTAATCCAATACAGATCACCTAGTGCATCTTTACTATTCCTGTACCATTTGAAAGGAATATCTTTTGTTTTATACTCCGCTACTCCTGTCTTAGGGTTTAATGATACATTGCTGTAACCATATTGCGACCTGAGCCATTGGTAGTATTCCGTGTTGTCTCCTACATACCTTTTGTGTGGATATGTGCGCTTGAACAGTAGCCCAATGGGTACTGCCGCTAAGCCTAATACGGCACATAAGAGTTTCTTAGCTCCCTCTTTTGCGTACCATTGAAAGGCTCTATTTGAGTACTTAAGTACTAACTTCTTGTCTTGTGCTGTCATATATCCTCCTTTAAATAAGATTGGTAAGAGAGGTCATACAACCCCTCTAATCAGTCTTATTATAGATCGTCGAGGTTTGGATTTACCTCTTCAATTTCAGGCTCGTTCTCTTTACCACCCATTACATCCTCCTTTTTTATAGCTTATAACAAGCTGTTTACTTGTTGAGTCATAATATACATCCTCTACGGCAAAGAGGAGTTTCATATCACCTTCAACCACAATCTTTATATCGTTAAAGAAATACTCTGATCTTTGAGCTTCCTCTTTTAGTTTTGCGATAAAATTATCATAGGTCATTTTTTCCTCTCTTCCCATTTCTTCCTATTATACTCTTTAATTCGTTTTGCATCTTCGCCGGTGTATGTGCCGGTGTTTTCCTGCAAAGTGTCGATTTTACTACGCTTACTCATTTACTTATCCTCCAAATAGTCGATTAAGTCCTCCATAGGATCAAGTGGCTCATCATCACAACACATGACAGACTCAATCCATTCAGGGGGATTTATATCCTCATCTTCATGGTAGTCGGGTGTGCTACACCTACCCACCTCTTCACCGTATATTGGATAATGCTCATCTATTGCGTCTAGCAAATCCTCACAACTCTCACAGTAAACCATGTCTCTCCTTTCTCTCTAATTCCTCTATGTATTGTTCAACAGCAGCATTAAACAACAGGCGGTCAAAACCACTGTCGCTCAATAGCTTCTGTAACTCTGCTCTTGCCTGTGCTTCAGAGGTGCAGTAAGGCTTTATCGCCTCTACTGCGTCCGTGAAGTCGTTGAGCATACCGGAAGACATTATCTGTCTCCGGTGTGTACTCTTATGGGGTCGTCTCCCTCTTGAACATAGTAACCTGTGTATATATTCTTCATTACAGCTACTTCATAGCCGTAGTGATAGAGATGCTCATATATAGTCTTCATGTCCTCCTGTGCTTCCGCACCTGCTAGATAGGGGATAGACTGTCTCGAACTGAAATAGATAGAGTCATCTATCCAATTCCTGTGATAGGTGATGTAAGACTCTCTTCTACTGTCTCCTATTTGATTACCCCATGTGGCTAATGTAGCCCCATCATAGACATTAAACAGTGCGAATATGCTGTTCTCCAATGTTTTTATAGGAAATGCGGGTGTATCAATTTGAGCTTCTTTCAGCTTTGCCACAAACTCCCTGCTTGATACAAAATTCCCTACTATTTGCGGCATTGTGAGTTCACCACTACCCAATCTATCAAGCCAAAACTCTAATCCTGTGTCGCCATTTTGGTACGCCGGTCTATTGAGTAGGCTGTTATACATCGTCTTAACACTATTGCACTGCTCCACTGTAACATTATATTTAGCGCTAAGCGCTTGACAACTAGGGATGCAACTACCTGCGGTAGCAACCAATGCCCAAAAGGCTACTATAAAAAATACTCTTTTCATGTTAACTCCATTTTTAATTTTTCTATATAACTTTCTACAACAGGTTTTAACGCCTGTGCAAATCTGACTACTATATGTGGTAGCTCCTCAGTATAACTCATCTCCTCTGCTATATCTGCGAGGTACTCCGCCTCTTGAATAGCTGTAGAGGTTAACTCCCCATCGAGGTTAGTAAATGTATCAGTTAAACTACTCATAGCACTAACTGTCCTCCAACTAACAAGCGAGTTACTAAGTCCTCTGTTGATTTTATACCCATTTCATGAGCAACATAACCCAACTTAAGTAAAGAGTACTCTTTGGGTACATTCTTTCGGCGTAGCGATATAGCCGCTGCCGTCCTGCCGATTAGGTCGGCGACTTTCTGATCAGAGGCATTGATTATTGTTAAAGCATTTTTTATTTTACGCTCTAACACCTCATCTCTATATACATCATTTTTCACTCTTAAAACTCCTTCTTATATATTTTTTCTTATAAATAATATGGGATTTTGGTTTCCGTTTACTCTTTAAAGTAACTAAAACCGCAATCAACTCCGCTATATCATCCTCGTAAACTACGAGGGATACACCACCATTCTCATGCCATTCTGACAAAAACTTCTCTTGTTGAGGCCTTAGGCTGTCTTTGCCTGTCTTGACCTCTATCGCAAGAGGAGTTCCTGCGATAGTTCCTAGTATATCGACACTGTTAGGTGTTGATGCTACCACTTTGGTAGCTATCCCACCTAATTGTGCGATATTAGAGATTATTCGACTTTCGATAGCCGAGTGTATTTTACTTATATCTCCCTCCTTCTTGTGATATTGGTATTATACAGTAACTATACTTAAATACATCTTAAACATAGTTAAAAATCAAAGAACTTTTTAGCGTTTTCATAAACGCTATCCGTGAAGCTCTTTTTAGCCTCCGTGAGAGTTTTATACATAGCTTCACTTACACCATTTTTAGCTAACAGGTAATCCACCTGTATAGCTTCTTTCCTATCCTTATTAGCCTGTCTCACCATGCTTTGAATGAAGACATCTCGTCTCCAATTAAAGCTGTATATAACAAGCTTTTTATATTGACTTAGATCAACTCCGAAGGCATTAGCTGTTATTTGGAGTATTTTAGCTTTTTTATAATACCTACTTAGTAACTCTTTTTCCAATATAAAATTGTGCATTATAACCATATCAGGGCTATCAGGGTAATTCTGTAACAAATAGTTGAGCTTAGCACATTTAAAGAAAAATTTATATGTCTCCGGCTTGACATCCTCCCATATAAGACCAAGCTCATCAGCCTGTTTCTTTGTGGAAATAGATATAAACTTACCATTTATAGTAGGTATTTTATACTTCTTAGTAAATTTTAATGTTCCGCCCTCTATTTGCTGTATCTTTTGTTTTTCGTCCGCCGGACTAATCGCCTCTACGATTATATTATCGATAACCAACTCTCTATAATCCATCATGTTTTTAGAGAGTTCTTTCGTTATTTTTAGGTTCTCTATGTAGATAGGGTTTACGACAGGCTCTACAAAACCTAAGTCCTTCCTATCTAATACAATGAGTTGAGGAGTTATCCACTGTTCCAACTCCGGACGGGTTTTATCGTAGCTCGGAATTGTATATCCGGCTTTGATATATTTCTTATCCGGTATCCCATAATAAGCGAAAAAGTCGTAAAAATCCCTAAACTCCTTGAACGGACTATACTTAGTCAGTTGTAAAGGGTGGAATATTTGACTAAAACTCTTAGGGTGCGGAGTTGCCGATAACAGGATAAGAGGTTTATCATAGGTGATTGCTCTTACCTTTGTATAGGTCTTACCTGTATCGGGATACGCTGATATGTTCTTGTGTGCCTCGTCCACAATAACAATATCAGGGTTGGTATTCTTGACTTTGTGGATACTCTCATAATTAATCAGCTCGACTTTTATAGAGAAATATCCTTCAAAGATATTCATTATCTCCTTCCACCCTTTAATAGCCTTTTTAAGGGTTATTATCAATACACTGCCATTAGGGTAGTAGTAATTTGCCGCAAATAAAGCGGGAGCGGACTTACCTACCCTCTCTTTTGCTGCTAAATATGCCCACCCCTTATAATAGAGGTGTTGTACCGTACTCCAAAACAAAGGTACTTGATAATCATAAAGAGAGGGCATTTTCCACCTCTTTTAATAACATAGCTATTACAGGAGCGGTCATCGTATTACCTAACTGCTTATAGGCTTGTGCGTCGCTCACAGGAAACATAAAAGTATCGGGGAAACCTTGTAATCTTGCACACTCCCTAACAGATAATTTCCTTAGTTTAGTGTAATCACTCTCGTTAACAGGATACCACTGATCCTTCCCCGATGTAGTGATTAGTGTAGGGGCAATACCTCTGGTAGAATACACACGAGCTGATGTAGAGGTTTGTACACGATCCATTTTAACCCCTACTCGTATAAGTGTTCCCTGCCAATTAGCGTACTGTCGTGCAAGTTGACAGACCGCTATATCGGGGTCTATCGCTATTGTGCCGTCTCTTGCTTTAGGTACATGCTTCTCCCACGCTCTGCTTATGATTAAATCAGGATCGGGATTAGGCTCTAATATATCCTTCACCTTAAACTTTAGTGGGATAGGATCAGGAAACTTAAACCTATCTGCATGTACTTTGTTTATGAAGCCAATAATAAACACACGAGGCCTTGATTGCGGTACACCATAATCCTTAGAATTTAATACCTTATATTTAACATGATAACCTAATGTTTGAGTTAATATGTTAAATATTGTATCAAAGTCTTTACCCTTACGAGACGATAATAAACCCCTAACATTTTCCGCTATAAATGCAGGGGGTTGACTTTCTTGTATGATCCTCGCACCTTCATAAAACAGAGAACCTCTTAGACCTCTCAAACCTAATCTCTTACCTTGTATAGAGTAATCTTGACACGGAAAACCCCACACAAGACAATCATAAGCCCCTCTGTATTGGATAGCAGAGAAGTTCTTAACATCATGATACAAAGTAGTATCGTGGTTCTCTTTATAGGTTCTTCGTGCGTGTTTATCTATCTCACACCCGAACAGGCAATCGGGGTAAGATATTTCAGGCGCTCCGATACCTGAAAACAGCGTGGCTATTGTCATTTGTCGTGTCGGTGTAAGTCTATAAGACTCACAGATGGATTTGGCTTTATAAAATGTGGAAATTGTAGGCTATAAGTGCCTGATGTGTTATATGTTATTTCCGCATAGCCTACTTCAAAGGTTTTACCTATGTAATCATCAAACGGTCTAGCTCTATCGCTATCGTTCAAGCCGCTACCGACCCAAACTTGAATTAGCTTATCCCCTACTTTACCGGCTAAAAATAACGCTCCAATTTGATCGGGTTTTGTCTCATGAGGTCTATAAGAGACCACCATTAGATCAGCTGGATCGTTATGGTGCAAGTCTTTCATCTTGTACCATGTACCATCTTTCTTAAAAGTTAATTCCCCTGATAGAGGTTTTAACATTAACCCTTCATAACCGTTCTTTATTACCTTATTAAACAGACTCATCAACTCCTCTTCATTTTGCACTATTACATAAGGAGTCAGATACTCTTTATCTACAAATCTACCTAATATTTCCTTTCTCGCTTTATAATCCAAATCGGGAGTTTTTCTCTTGATTAGGTTCTCATACGGGTATATATCCCATAATGATAATCTCATTTGGGAAGGTACTTCTAATTCCGATTTAGTGGCTAAAGCGGATGTCATACGCCTATTTACCTCTAACATATCGGCATGAGATTTTCCCTCATTCCAAATGATTTCACCGTCCACTACTGCCCCTTCGGGGATGTTAATACCTTTTAGAAGACCTGTTGCCTTTAACCTTGAACCATTGTAAGTTCTAAAATGTACAGTACCATTTTGCTTATATATAGCTACACGGTTGCCGTTCATTTTGAGTTCTGCATACAGAGGGTAGGTAAGTCCAATCCCCTTATACAACAGTCCTTTTTGCATATCCCAAACCTCTAAGAACGGCATATATTTAGCTGCTGTTTTAAGTCCTAAACCTACTCTAAGGTCTTTATGAATAGCAAAGAGAAGAGATAAGTCTTTTGTTGTGTTAAGGTAATTACTTACCTTGTTCACGGCATCATCTCCGCTTATAGCTCTTGTTTTAAGACCTTCTAATAAGTTACAGGTTTCAGGCGTGGGCTTAAAGTCATAGCCATAGTCTAGGGGGTCTTGAAGCCACCTATCTAGGTCTGTTTTAGTCCACAATCCCCCTTTGGAGACATAAAAGCTATCGTAAGGCTCTATAATAGCCTTCAATATACACTTCAAACTCTCATCTTGCTCCGCTTTTTGAGCTATCGCCTGTATTAAAGGCTCTCGCTCCTTTTTCCTCGTTAAGTTATATAACTCTTTTAATAAAATTTTCATTTTTATAACGCTCCTATTGCTCCGGTGTTTATGGGGCATCTATGCCACATATCACACCACTTCTCGTCGCACAAAAAGTCTCCTGTTCCTGCTGTTGGGAACACCGCCGAAATAGCATCGTATGTGCTTAATCCACCTTTTATATAATAGTCCGTAAGTTTAGTCAAGTTTAACAGTAGCTGAACTTTACTTACAGCTCTTTGATAATTGGGCTGTAACATCTCTTTTAAAAACAGAGGTTTATTTTCTGTTATATCGTAAACCTGTCCTGCTTTATTGACCTTCTCTTTGTAGGCTATCTTAGTGGCTTGGCGGTTCACTGCTAAAAGCCTGTTACCGGACAGTTTTAACCCTGCTCCTTGTGCCATCCAACCGTATATAGATTGTTGAACAGCATAGGTTTTTAACTTATCTTGTGTGTAAGACTTTACAAATTTATAGTCATCGACTACAACACCCCCATCTTGCGATGGAGTCAACCTGTCGATGCTGCCTGAGATAGCGTTAAAGACGGGGTGATTAGCTATATGAGCGGTAAATCTAGTCTCAGTAGCTATTGCCACCGGCTCAGACCCTATAAATTCGGGTAATTTATCAATAGCATACTCCAAGTCGTCAAATAGCCTTTGTTTGGAGTCGTAACGGCTATATGAGTCCTCGTTATCCTTCCACATATCACTACCCCACTTTTCTCTATACTTCTGCTCAGTGTCCTGTATCTTTTTCTCTGCTATCTCCTTCAGTAAATGCCCATTATTGGGTAAATGCTCCGACCCTGAGACCATTCGTAGCAAATCAAAGGCCTCCGCCGCTGCATGGAAGGCAGTACCTATTGTGTTAGCGGGTCTGCTTTTACTCTCATATAAACCGTAAAATTGAGCTGCCCATTGGAACGGACAATGAGGATCAATGCTGGAAGGTCTTAAAACTTTCTTACCTTCAACTCTGTGTGCGACATTATTATCGCCCTCTATCACGCTTTTTATCAACTCCTCTTTATTGTTGGGTAGAGGTGTTGATGTCATCTCGAAATGTGTGATTTGGAACATTTTATATCCTTTATTTTAATAATATTTGTATTATATATTAACTATGCTTAATCTATACTTAACAGTAGCTATGTGCCTTAAATTATGATCACAACCATAAAAACCCCTTTTCTCCTTGACAGCGGCGACTGCTGTTGACCCCGATCCCATAAACGGGTCTAGGATTATATCTCCTTCTTTTGAGGAGTTTCTTATCAGCCTTCTTAACAGTTCAACCGGCTTAGGAGTTGGATGGTTAAACTCCTTTTTATCTTTAGCATTAAGAGGACTTGTAAAGACTGTTCTAGCATCATCGTAGTTATCAGGTTTGCAATAACCACCTTTTCTTACATATAGTATATATTCAGTATCAGAAAGATACTTATTACTATATGCGGGAACAGGGTTGGTTTTGATCCATTTAAGCAAATCGAATTTACATTTCCTCTTTATAACAAACTCCGTGAATAGCTCAGGGAGTTGAAGCCGTGAACAGAATATATAAGCATTTACCCTATCTTGCACCTTTAAGAGTAAATTAGCAAAACGAGGTATATCAAAGGAGTCTGATAGCCCCTCTTCTTGTAGCTCGTCTTGTATAAGAGCTATTTTATGTCCTTGTGTTCCGCCTCCGCTCCCTTTCGCTACTATGTAGGGTGGGTCTGTTACTACCAAAGGTACTTTAATACCTCTATCTATAAGTACCTGCATAAACTCGTAAGCATCGCCCTGCCCAAATTTTACACTTTCAGTTCGTCCATACATTTTAGTCCTTTATGTATATGATATTGGAGTCTGCTTCTTTCCATGTCGTGCCTACTCCTACCTCCACCGGCATAGGTACATCTTGATAAGTAGGGGCAAAACTTATGACATAATTCCAAGCATCTTGGAGGTTTTTAGCAAACCTTGCTGCTAAGTCCTGCTCTTGATGATGTGTGTAAGACTCTGGATATAAGAGGATGAACGAGTCATGTATCATTCCTCCTAAATAGGTATGGTTACTTAGTGTACCTGTGCTTCTTAATAACCATAAGGCTATCTTACTAACATCTCCTGCCGATCCTTGTATTGCATCGGCAATCAATTCCGATGGGCGAGATACGAATACCTCTCTCCCTAGTAATGTATATAACTGTCCTTTAGCTCTGCCACCTTTACACTGCTTTTGGCACTGCACTTGGAGGGCATTTATACCCTTATAGGTATCTAAATAACCCTTCTTAAACTGTTTTATTGTGGATCGGGATAAGAATACATGATCTTCACCCTCCCACTTTATACCTCCTTTAGCTAAAAGAGTTTGGTAAAAAGTACCTACTCCCATAAGGTAGCCGAGTCCAAAGTTTATATTCTTAGCTACTGTCCTATCTGATAATCCTAGTCTATCTTTTGTAAGTTGATGGAGATCATCACCATTTTTGTAAATTCTATACATCTCTGCGTCCTGAGCATATACGCACATAGTACGCAATTCCACTTGACTGTAATCAGATACCATTAGCTTAAAACCCTTTGGGGCTTTGAAGTACTTTTTAAGGCTTCGAGGTGCTTGTTGAAGGTTTACCCTCTCATCATCTCCGGAAGCCGCTGTACGCCCCGAAACTGTGGATATAGCATAGTAGGCGTTGATAAGCTTACCTGCTTGTCTTATCTTTTTAAATTTATCTATAAACTCCCTCTCTTTACCTGCTGCCATTTGGTTGAGGATAAATTGTGCTTTTGATCTCTGGGAGACGCAATTACTACATTGACAATGCTGAGAGTATTTGATGGTTAAGTCCATATTTTCCATCTCTTTAGCTTTAGCATTGAACTCCGCTTTATACTCTTTATCCCCTAACTCATATAGTCCTCTTGCAAACGCATCGGGGTATATAATACAATCCGACCCTAAAGGGTGCTTACCGTATGCCATTTGATTTAAAACATACTTATCACATCGATAAGTAGCTTTTGTTCCTGTTGTATTTAGTATCTTAGGTAGATTAAAATAAGTACACTTTTGTTGTGAGCTGTTTATATTTATAGGTAGCTCTTTTATCTTCTTATCACTCTCTTCTATCGCCTTTTCATAGTCGAAATCCATTCCGGTAGTACCCATCAAGGTTTTCATTGCCTCTATATCGGTTTGGTACACTCTATGATGTCGGGAGTCCATCAAACCATTAAGTTTCTCTATTATCGGAGGTAATACAAGTGTATCTAAGGCAGCATAACGGAGATGCTTATCTGTTATATTATCTTTACTCCAATCTGTTTTTTGCATCTCCTTCTTGTCTATACCATGAGCGTGATAGACATCATAACCTAATGCCCACTCTGCGAGTGTGTCTAATGTAAAACTCTTTAACTGTTGTCTGAGTGCCACCCTTCCCATTTGGGTAACATCATGATACTGCAAATTAGAGGGGATAGTACCTCCGTGTTTTTGGAGGGTATAAAGATCGTAATGGAGCGATGCCCCTATCACTATCTTATTATTTATAATATTTTGCACTATCTCCGCTAAATCTTTATGTCCGCCTATAAATATATAACAAGTATGAAGGTCTAGTTCTGTCGTAAGTTGCACTAAACCGAACTTACCATAGGTTTTCTTTGGCTTATTTTCTAAATTAGGTAGTGTTTCCGTATCTAAATATGCAAACTTAAAGTCCTTATTGAATATAGAAAAATCATTTAGTTTATACATATATGTCCTTTATAATAAATTTAATCGTCCGCCCCAATGGACGGACTGTTAAACTTAAAATGGTATATCTTGCTGTTACTGTAATCGTTCTACTATTTCTTTAGCTACCTCTTTAGCGATACGATCGATTTCTACCTTAATTTTTGGGTCTATACCCTCTATTTCTTCATGTGCCGGTTGTGATACTGCCTCTTTTATCTCTTTGCCTGTTATACCTATATACAGGTCTCTAAAGGTACTTATACCTCCTAACTCCGGATTTTTTCTTAGCATTTCCACTAAAAAGATAGCAAGGTTCTTTTTAGTTATTCTCTTATTTGTTATATTCGCTAATTTTTCCTTGTATTTATCCTCTTCTCTATCATGGCTAACAGGTATAACCTGCTCTTCCTCTGTCGGTGGCGGCGGTGGGTTAAATGATTGTGGTTCATTTACCTCTTCCTCCTCTGTTATCGTCGTTGATGTATTGGTGTATATATTAGTGTCTATATTCATAGGAACACTTGTTACCAATGTAGGAGGTGCAAACATCTTAGCTAACTCCTCTTCCGACATTGGAGAATTTGGTATTACTCTTTCCTGTCTTTCTACTGCTTCTTGTCCTGTTGGAAACTTTTGCTCCTCTTCTGATGGTAGAGGTATAAACTCCTCTTCCTCTTTTGAGGGTTTCGGTTGTACATGAGGAGCATTGTCAAAAATCTTTAACTCAGGTGGTGGAGGTGGCGGAGGAGCTGCCTCTTCCACCTGTGGTAGATTACCACCTGTGCTTACTGTCGGCTCGTTTGTTTGCTCAGGAGTTGCCGTTATTCCTGAATTGAACCATCCATAATCCGCCATTACTGTCCTCCTGTCGGAAATGGAGGCATATTGCCCATTGGTGGATTTCCTGCTGGAGGTGTACCCATTGGAGGCATATTGCCCATTGGTGGATTTCCTGCTGGAGGTGTACCCATTGGAGGCATATTGCCCATTGGTGGATTTCCTGCTGGAGGTTGATTACCTGCTGGTTGATTAGCCATCGGCATACCTACTTGTTGAGGTTGCTGCGGCTGTTGGATACCTACTCCCGTGTCATGATCACAAATCTTATTCGTCGGGATGTACCCAACGATAGGAGTCATAGGAGTTCCCTCCCTGTTCCCGCAATACAACTTAGGTTTTTTCAATGCACTAAAATCTGTGTAATTACCTGTAATTTTGGCTATCATCTGACATCTTAAAGCGTCATCGAATGATGCTTTACTTACCTCCACCAAATGATATTTTAATGGCTTACCATCTTTGGGGTTGATTTCCCCTTTTGACATAACCTTGTTTACCATGATTACATCGTAAGGGTTGATTATGTTACTATCCCATTTACTCGAAACAGTGGTAGGGGCATCCAATATACCTTTTTCAAGGCTGGATAACAACTCTTCAGGAGATGTAGCATGAGCGTTAAACCCATAGCCGGATAGTGCGTAAAATTCTCCATTTTGACCATGTAACTTCACTACCTCTAGCGGAATAAAACCTTGATAAAATCCAATCGTTGAAGGTACTCTGCCCCAACTTCCCCAATCACAACCGGGATAGTTGGCTTTCGGAAAGAAAGTGCCTCTATCTCCTTCTAAACTCTGAGGTTGACCGCCGAGCGGCTGACTGAAATTTGGTACATCAGGCATCGGGTTTTGCGTATTTACTACGCCACCGTATCCCTGTTGTGGGTATCCCTGTTGTGGGTATCCCTGTTGAGGGTAGCCTTGTTGTTGCTGAGGGTATCCCTGTTGAGGGTATCCCTGTGGTTGTTGTGTAAGCATCTCTCTGCTCCTTATATTATTTATTTTCGCCTCTTTCTGAAACGATATACGAAATTATATAGTAACTATGCTTAAATATACCTTAAATATAGTTATGTTGTTAAAGTTTTTAATGAGTATGGTTAAGTTTATATTAAGTTATGTATGTTATAATGAAAGCAAAAAATTTAAGGATGATAAATGTATAGACTTAGTATGAGTAATGATATAGCTACAAAACAAATTAAAAGCGGTAATAAATTCGGGTATGGGAAGGCAACTACTTATGGTTTTCAGGAGGTTAACTTTAGTAGTCTTAGGGAACTTGGATTTTATGCTTTGCATTACGCTGTCGCTCCTGCTATCTATAAAGGGGGTCATCGCCACTCTAAAAATTTAATGTCAATAGGGAATTGCGTAATCATTGATATTGATAAAATAAGTCAAAGGGATATGGAAAACTTACTTCACAATATCCGTATATCACAACTAAATTTCGCCGCAATTCCCTCTCAAAATTGTAATAAAAATGATATAAGGTTTAAGTTAGTAATACCTATTACTAACTTAACAAAAGAAAACTATAAGTTAGTATGGATTGCACTAACTAAGCAGTTCGGAATTATAGGGGATGAAGCTACTAAAGACCTTACAAGATTTTTTGCCCCTACAATACCGGCGGCAGATAAATATCCTAAATACAATCAAACGGTTGTTAAAAATATAACCGAAGTGTTTGGGTACGAAGGGTACCTATACAACGATACCGGTTATGTTTTAGATGTTGCAAACCTTAGATTACAGGAGATAAAGGAAGCGGAAGCATTGGAGACGGTTACGCTGAAAGACGCTATCCCTTTTATCTCCGCTGAGACACCTATAAAAGTGTCTTTATATGAAGGTAAAAACAAAAAGATAGATAGGTTAGTAGATAAAACTATTACTTTAGGAGAGTTAGCAGATGTCTTAAAAGCGGGGTTGGCAGAAGATAAAGTTAATGTATATTGCCTCTATCAAAATGAGCATACAGACCCCGAAAACAAGAAGTATGCATGGGTACAATACACCCCGACGATCGGAGCTGTTATGTACCATTGCGGCGGAACTACCTGCAAAGAGAAACATCGAAACAGTTATATAGTAGATTGTTTTGATCATACTAAAGTAATAGGAGCTAATAAATATATGCCTATTACTTTAAGTAAGCTAATGAAAGGCCTCGAAAGAGCCTTGTTAGAGTACTATGTGGGAGAAAATCAGCTTTGGGATATTATAAATAAAAATGCCATTGCCTTGATGTTAATGGTTACAGGGGCTGAAAAGGGAGACTACCACATGACCCATATCAGCCATACAGGCGAATGGTTGGAGGCGGTAAAAGTAAGAGCTAAGGACACTTATAAATTATATAGTTTTTGGAGAGGTGTTTTATTTGATACTAGAATATACAATTTTATAAAAGCCTACAATGCAACAGTCGATGAAAATAGAAAAGTTAGCGACATAAGCTTGTTCGTAACTATTGTAGAGCATATAAATATAAACTTATCCAATGCTACATATACATATCAGGAGGATGTAGATATATTTGCGGATAAAACTAAACTTGTTTGCGAGAAAAAAGAGTTCGCATCCTCTCTAACAGTAATACGACCTTCATTTGATATTCAAATATCGGAAAAACCTCTTATTCTAAACTCTGTCGGGGAGGAGCTAGAAGACCCCGATAATGCACATTTTAACTATATAATAGAGACATTTAATAAGCACTGGGGAAGTATCCCTTTTGATATATTAAATTTCGCTTTGGCTAACAGCGTAACAAAGAACTATCGCCCTAAAGGGATGATAATAGAAGCGGCCTCCGGAAGTGGTAAATCTACACTAATAGAAATATTTGCTAACTTAGGGCTTACAAACACGAGTAGCCCCCTACTTACAGAGTTTCTATCAAGTAACCGATCAGCAATTAACCATCATGCTTTGATGGGTAAACTCTTCATTTCTTTCGATGAAATTGATGCATCCGCACTAAAAAGCGGGTTCACATCGAAGTTAAAGGATACCTTCAGCGGTAAATATTTTACTATTGCCCCTAAAGGTATTGCAGAAGTTACCTTATCAACAGAGGCTTTTATCCTGTTTGGAGCAGAAGCGGAGAGTTTTTATGTTAACCTAGACGAGCAGTCAAAAAGCCGGTTTGTACTATACCCTAGTAGAGATATGAAGTCTTTTAGTAGTTTAGGATTACAAAATACTTACAGCTTAGAGACTGTAAAAGAAGTGATTACCTACTATATAGGTATATACTTCAATAACCTCATCAAATTTATAAAAACCGGTGATAGAAAAGAGGTTGTAAGGTGGGCTAATAACCTCCAACAATATTATAATAGAGTAACGGAGCAAGATAACACTCCGGAGCTGATTAAGAGAAGTATTGATGAGGATATAGCGGCAATGGAAGACTATATGCCGGAGTATAAGAGAGGGATTGACACCTCTCGTCCGTCTGTTCAAGCTTTATATGCCTTAAATCTGGCGGATGTACTGATACCTATTAATTTTAAAAGCCTTGACAAAGACGAGGGCTTTATACCCTTCATGCGGGAGAAAGTTAATATATCTGATGATATGGTAAATAGGCTTAAGAAATTTAAAGGGGGTAAAGATAACAAGGGTGTATCCCCCGATTGGTGGAGGCTCATAAAGACCCCTGAAATAAATAAGGAAAGAGGGTATAGGTACAACGGAACAACTAAATCTAAACTACCTTACTATATGTATGTAGCTTGTGATCCAAAAGAATTACAAGCTAAACTAAAAGCTAGTAATTTAGGTAGAATAAACTATTGGTTATATGTCGAATTGTTTAAAATAGCTTCAAGATTGGAGGCTTTATATGTATAGAAGTTGGGATAAAAATTATTATTTGCAGTACGATAAGCATATAAATTTCAGGCATGTAAATACAGCGGAAAGTTTAAATTACCTAATAAAATATTTTAATAGAACATGGATACCGATAGACAACTTCATAGAGGTTACAGAGAATATAACCTCTAAAAACTCTTTCTATGCTGCAAAATGTATATATCCGTTTTGGGAAGGCACTATTGTAAAAAATCTTGGCGTTATCGGAACTGATACCGATATGATGAATGTTAATAAGGATTTATTAGTCTTTATTTGGGAACGGAAAATCTTTGTTAAAACCTCTTTAGAACAATATGTTTTCTTGTGGGAGAGTTTATCAGAGTTATATCCCGATCTAATATCTACTTCATTACCATCAGCGGCTTTATCTGCTTTAACAGGTATGACAAGGGCAGCATGTTATCAGTTCATAACCGTCTCTCTTTGGAGTGCAATAGAGCGGAGTTTTACACGCTTAGAACCTACAAAGGGGCAGGAGGTGTTTTTCGCTCTAGCTCCTGTTGTGCCTTTGGTTATATTAGATTTAGTAGCTCAAAAAGACCCCTCTAAGGCTAAAAAGCTCATGTCATACCCTCATTTTAGGGCATTGGTAGATATTGGGTACGGGTGGCTTATGGGGGAGAGGTGGAAGGAACATAAGGTACTTAGAGAAGATAGTGAGATTATATATAATCTTGTGGACTTCAAAAAAGAAATTAGCAAATTCAAGATTTGACATCCTGAATTTGCTAACTACTACAAATTTTCGGGCTTATTTTTCTTAAGCAACTCTTTTAATTCCGGTATCGGATCGTAGGGGTTTTTAACATAACCCAAATGGACGCAATCGCCTGTATTAGGGATAAACAAAAATGTTTCTCCTGTTTGCAAATGTGATCCATAAGGTTTTCTTTTGTATGTATAATGATGGTAATCCGATTTAATTTCTAATGATTTTCTTTCTACCATTGTTCTATCTCCTCTTTTCCTTTTTGGATATTTTCTTGTAATTTGGTTAAAAAGAGGTTATATATCTCCTCTTTACATTCCCTCTTTCTTATGTATATTCTCTTATATTCACTATCTAATTGATATACCGCCTTATATCGTTTCGTCATAAAATCCGCTTCAAGATCGAAAACTTCTTGCATCTCCTTTGTATCCGGCAATAAATAGGTGATAAGTTGCTCTATTGGGATTATTTCAAGGGCTGATCCTGTAAATATCTGGCTTATTTCCCTATATTTTTCTATCTTAATCAAAGCGGTTAATAGTACTTTTTCAATATAACTAATTATATCTTTTGATATATTTATATTGCCGGTTTTATGTACTATAAATAAACTGCTATCCCTGTAAACCATAAGACGATAATCGTTTAATATAGGGCTTTTTAAGAGGGTGTTAATCATCTCTTTTCTACATTTAACGGTATATTGTTTTTCTTTTTCTGTATCCTCTCCCCCTATTGCGATTAAGGGGGCTATATCAAAATGGTAAGCCTCTATATATCGGCGGTTAAGCTGCATCCCTCCGTTTTTGCTGTATATAAACGATTTTTTTAACATGTCATTCATTGTTCTATCTCCTTTCTTTGTTTGTTGGTTTTAACCAATAGATAAAAATTCCTGTTATATATAACACCGTTAATCCGATTGCTATCGCCGGATTATTGTATTTATAAGTAAAAACTACACTACTAATCATAATAAAGGCTATAATAGCCATTATTACAGTAGCTATTGCACCTAATATAAGCGTAATAGCACCTTCAATAAAATCTTCAATAGTAGGTATATTAACAGGCGTAATTATAAAGTATTTTACGCCTTGATATATACCTGTAAACAGCACTAACCATAAAAGTAAGGCTAAAATATAGTAGAATATTGTAAATATTACCATTACTTTACCTCCTTATATGAATGGTATTTGATTGCCGTTTATAGGCGGTTTCGGTCTGTTATAGTATCTGTCTTTTCTTTCCTCTTTTTCGGGTGTGGTGTCTCTTATAGTATCTCTTACAGTATCCCATATTATTAATAGGATACTGATAATAAGCGCAATAAACGCTGCTATAAGTAGAAGATGCCAAAAGGTTATAATAAACCATATTAGCACCGCTAATAATAATAAATCCTCCATTTTATTTCTCCTCCAAATATTCTCTAAAAAGTCTTACTTTCATATTACCGTTATTTGTTAAAAACTGTTGCCATGCCTTATTTTTAGGACTCCATCGAAACCCAAATTTTTTTAACTCCTGAATTATAGCTCTATCAGGTTTTTCATCAAAAAATATTTGATAGCGGCTTACCTCGTAATTGGTTATTATTCTACCGCCTTTTATGTTTATTACCTCGTTTTCTTTGTTTTTATGCTCTTCAAGTCTCTTTATTTTAGCTTCTAAAGTTTTAATTCTATTTAGAATATTAGCGGTATCAGCTTTATAACCATAATCCAATCTAAATTTAAAGTCTTCAAGTTGATCAGCGTCAACCGCTAAAGACTTAATAATTTCCTCCATTTGTTCTTTTGTGTTTTTTCGTAAAAGCTTATTAAACTCCTTATTAGCCGCCTGTTTCTTCTTTAAGGTGTCTAGTCTAGCTCTCATGTCGTCGGTGGTTTCAACTTTTTTAAGTGCTTTTTTAATATAAGCTACCATTTTTTCGATGTACTCCTCTTGAAGGTCGGCCGCTCTTCTCTCTCTATCATTTGCGGCTTGATGTCTTTTGGTGTTGAAATTCCCACCGCCTACAACCATTACACTAAAACAGTTACTCAAAGCTCTTAAGCGGTCTTGATTTCGAGAAACATAACCGCTGTAAAACTTATCAAATAATTTGATAAACTCTTCTTTATTGTCCTCTCTTACATCTTTAACTAGGGTATTAAAAGCATTTAAAACAGAATACTTAAAACTAGCATGTTCATTCTTATATCTTTCCTCTGGAGTCATAGATATATTGTAGTAAGCTTTTGTTATAACCTCTTTTGATAACTCTTTATTTAGAGTTTCTTCAATCCTGTTCTCTATTTCTTCTTTATATTTGTTCATGTTCAATCCTTTTATTGTGTTTTAGGTCATAAGACCTTTACAGGATGCTACGGATAGCACCCTAAAAAGCCTTACTTATTAGTCTTCAAAGGCGGATAAGATCGTAAAATTTTGATCTTTTAGCATTAAAACATATTCGGTTTTCTTAATATCGAAATTACCTTTTAACCGTTTGATGTGTTTTGGTAGTAGGTATATATTACCTTTTAATGTGCCGTCTAACGGTGTTATAGGTGTTATGTTAAAACTCTCGTATTTATCGGTTATTGTTATATCTTTTGATCCCGATGCACTAAATCTTAATATATTACTTCCATGATCTGTTTTGAGCGGAGTTGCTTTTAATGTTGCAAACCCTTTTATATCTATGGTAGTAATATGTTCTGGAGTGTGGGGAATTATTCTCTCGTAATTTGGATAACTCATGGTTATATTGGAAATATCCCATGTTATAGTATAAATATCACCGCCTTTATAGGCTTTAACATGGTACTTTACAGCTTTTTCATCGCTGTATATCTCTTCTATATAGCCTAATTTAGCAATAAAAAGAGGTATTAAGATTTTTGTTTTATTAACAATAGATACTTCATTAAATATATCGTATTTTATTAATACTCTCGTATCTGTTGCTACTACATTAGTAAATGTAGGAGTAGCATTAAGGAGTATATATCTTAACTCCTGTTTTGGTGATCGTGTATCGATAAAAGGCGTAAATAACCTTAAATCGATTGGATTTAACTTATTGCTGAATACCCTATTTCTAGGGTAAAACATTTTAAAGGGCTGATTTTGATACAAATGAGTATCCCCTTTGTCTATAAACTCCTTCAAACTACCCGCTACCGGTACTATTGAAGCGCTATTTTTTTGGATAGTTATTTTGTTATTGACGGCAAACCAATCACCGTTAATAATATTAAACATAATCTCTTTATGCTCTTTAACTGGAAACAATTTTTTAATTTCTCTAGCCGCTTTTAGCATATTTAATCCTTTATTGTATTTATTTAAGTCATAAGACCTTTACAGGATGCTATAAATAGCACCCTAAAAAGCCTTACAGGCTGTTAATCCTCCATTACAGGAAGATATATAGTTCTGTCATATAACTTTTTTATTTTCTTTACTGCTTTTATCTGTTTGTTTAACATACTCTTCCAACTCTCGGCTTCATACTGATTGGGATAATATAAGTCGATTTCTTTTTGTAAATCTACTTTTCTATCGTATGTTCCTATCCCTGCTATATAATTATCGTCCTTGAATGGAAATAGATTTATTTTTATAGCCTTTTGCTTCTCCAAAACCTTTAAAACCCTCTTTAAATGTTTTAGATGTTTATAGGCCTCCTCTAAAACCGATTGACTATCATCTTTTTTATAAGCGATAAGCTCATAAGCCCAATCCGCCGCCTTTATCTGGTTTTGATGCCATGTTAACCCCATTATCTCACGGGCTGTCATGGTTAACAATGTACCTACTGTAAGTTCCTTCATGTTGTTTGTGTCCTTCATTGTGTATCCTTTTATTGTGTTTTAGGTCATAAGACCTTTACAGGATGCTATAAAATAGCACCCTAAAAAGCCTTACAAGCTGTTAACATAATCATTTATTCTAATTATGTCATCATTAAATTTTTTAGATAAAACAATTATAGTTTTGTCTTGAAGCTCCTTTTTGTGTTGTCTTAGTCTTCTGTCTATCTCTTCATACTCCTTTTTGAGGTGGGCTATAACCTCGTTTCGATCGCCTCTTTCCACGAATAAATTTTCGGGAAATGTTACAGGTAAAAGCGTATTTACAAGATACGCCGATTTCTTCGCTAAAAGAGGTTTTAGCGGCGTGTTTGAAATCACCTCTTTTACTTTGAGGCGCTTTTCTATCTTCACCAAATAGTACAAAATCCGGCTGTTAAGCCATTTTAGTACTTTTGGGTCAAGCGGTTCACTATTAACCTCATTTTTAGGTACTAAAAACAACTTTTTATGACTGTTTGTCATGATATGATACTGTTCTGGTAGCTTAGAACAGTAAAATATATCCTCCAAAAAGGAGGTAAAAACCTCTTTTATATAGGCCTCGTCATCGTTTTTATCAAATAGTTCTATACTGACCTCGATTTGAGACGCTTCGAGTTGTTGCCATTCGCTTTTGCGTGGATTAATCCACTTTCTTAATTTACCTATTATCATTTTAAGTCTCCGTTTATCTCTTGTGTCTCCTCTTTTACCTCCGCTTCCGGAAGGTTGAGCGCTGCATATTTCTTGCAGTACTCATAATTCCTTGTGTTTTCGAGGTTATCGATGATTAGAGTATGGAGATATGGCCTCATGCTATTGAAGCATAGCCAAATAGCGTTTATGATCTCGTCCCATCTATCACCCACATAATCAGGGTCTTGACTATGCACCCCTCCTTTGCTCCAATGAGCGGCGATTATGTTCTCTGTTGCATCCCACTCTATCACATCGTATTCAAGGGTTTTATCGTCTCCATCGGGTAAAGTGAATGATAGAGTACCTGACTCTAATATATCAGGGTCTGTTATCTCTTTACTTGGTTTTATCGTCCATTTGATATTATAATGGCTTTTTAGTCTCTCTATCAAAATCGCTATAAAGCAATTTTGCACATCGATTATCCCTTCACATGCTACATTGTCGATCATAAGACCGTAAAATGTAGCCTTTCTAACTCTAGGCAATTCGATGCCAACTTTTTTAGCGGCTCTTACAAGTTCTCGTAACTCTCTCATTTTCAATCCTTTTTGTTTGATTTGGTTATTTGCTTAACCGTGAAAGTATTATCACATAAGTAATATTAATCTACGCTTAAATATAGTAATGATTTGATAAAAATTTATAAAAATAATCGTTTTTTTCTTTAATTACCTCTCGTTTAAGTTGATTTATGTATAAACATATATGTAATATAGCGTATTTTCATAAGCATAGTTAATTTAACACATAGTTAAGCAAATTTTAGAGGATTTAATTTTAATCCGTGCTTAGTGTATTTTAATCCGTGCTTAGTGTATTTTAATCCGTGCTTAGGTGTATTTTAGCGTGTGTCGGTGTCGGTGCATTTCTGTTTAATATTACCTTTTATTACAGGTTAATTTGTTTTGGAAGCTTAAACGGGGTAATATTAAATTGACAAAGTGGCTAAATGTCAGCTTTATTTGCCTTTTTGGTAAGAAGGTAATGTTTTATTTACTTTAAGTTTAGGTGCGTTTTTGGTGAAATGTTCAGTTTTCGGGACTAAATTTCCTTACTTTACATGTATAAACAAAAAAAGTTGAGACCCCCGGTAAGCCTCACGCCCTCAGCCGTGAAGGAAGGAAAATTTAGGTTCTTTAGTCCCAAAACAATTTTAAAAGTAGGTCATAAGCCCCAAATTTAGGCAATTAGCCACCGGGACTAAATCCGGGACTAAAACAGACCCCCCCATACCAAACCCCTTAATTTAGGTATTTACCCCCGATTTTGGGTATAGCACAAGCCAAAATCAATTTTAAGAGGTTTTATGTCATACCCTATATCAAGATATTAATTTTCTCATTTCGTTTAAATGCGTTCAAGCTAGGTACATTAAACGGCGTAAAAATAAGGCTTAAATTATGCCCTCATTTGAACCCCTAAATTTAGGTACTTAACTATACTTGATTTGGACTTAAGCAAAAAACCTCACTATCAAAGCCCTATATATGTATATACAAAACAGCGCAAAAATGACGGCGGGTAGGGGAGTGGCAAGGGAAAATATAGAGGGAGGCGCTAACCCAACCACATACAAACGCCTAAATTTGGGGATTTAAGCTTAAATTAAAGCCAAAATACACGCTTGGGACTAAATCGGTGCTTAAGAAAATTTTAGTCCCAAAACAGATTTTTTAAGGTAGTTATAAGTGTACTAAGCTAACTTTAAGTGTACCAAAGCTAACTTTAAGTGTAGCAAAGGTAACTTTAAGTGTACTAAGGAGATTTTAAGAATACACCAAAGAGCTAAAAATTCACTTAATAATACCTTAGTAGTAATTTTGTTACTATTTTTCAGGTAATTAAGTACAAATTAAGGTACTAAGGTTATTTTAAAGTTATAAACTTAAATGGTGCTTGTTTAAGGTGCAAAATCCGGGACTAAATTAAATCCCTAAAAATAGGGATGTCATTTTTCGCAAAATCAACCTTAAAGTGTCAGAAGTTAATTATACTTTACTTTTAGTAGATGCGAAAGTAAAATATAATTAACCTCTACGAAACGGTGTATTTTTAAGGTGAAAATTTAGTCCCAAAAACACGAATTAGCGGGGAAGGTTATATCTTTAATATTTAAAATTTAAGCTTTGAGTATAACTATATTTAAATATACATTAAATGTGAACTTTAAGAAATCGTTTTGGGACTAAAAAATCCAAGCACAAGCAAAATTTTAGGTACTTTAGTCCCGGATTTAGTCCCTTAAGTGCATTTTTTAGCACCGATTAAAATATAGGGGTGCGACCACTCCAACCTTAAACGGTAACAGAGAATTTTTATTATTTACAGAATTACGAAGAGAAAGAAAGGCGATAAAAAGAGTCCTAATTTAAGTACGGATTAATTAATGCAGAAACACTGCAATCTTAGTCCGTACTTAGGAATTTTTGTGGTTAATTTATTTGTTTAAGATTAGAGAGCAAGACCGTCTTTAATGGTCTCATTATCGTAAGTATCGTCATCAAGCCCGAAATATCCGTATCTATACATAAATTCAGCATTGGATTTGATAATTCCGAGCCAATTAGCCTGACAGTTATATCGGAGGCAATCAGCGGGGTGAGACCATCTGTCATGTACATCCTTATCGGTATATACATTATTGATTTTATCATACTTTTTCTTGTAATTTTGGAGTGTGAGTCTCATCAATCCGCACTCAGTGCTGAAATACATACGAGGTACTAACTCCCTGACTCTGTTGATGTGATCAACTATTCTATGAGGTTTATCGAGAACGATAACACGGCAACCGCCTTTTTGAGCTGCCCACCTTCCGACTTGGGTATATACCGTCTCATTAGCAGAAATATGTCGAGCCACTGAGTCATGAGGCAATATAACCAACCCGACTTCCCAATTACGATCATTTAACTCGTCATCTATTGCTTTTAGCCACCACGAGATAGGACGATCGCCACCTTCTTTATATAAGAGGTATCTATCACGGCTTCCGTGCTGACTAAAAAGTATAGAGGTATAATCATCGACACCTAAATCAAAGGTGATACAGACCTTGTAATCAGGGTCATATAAATCACTCATACGACAGCCAAATCGACCAGCTCCCACAAGGAACTGATATTCATTCTTATACCATGTGCCTTCAACTGAGGTATAAAAGGCATCCTCAGGTACTGCGGGATATTCTCTGAGAATGAGGTCAAGAGACCTGCCTAACTCTTTAAATTTGATAGCCCACCACCATTTACGGCGGTCATCTATTTTACCTACCTTCTCTTCTAACTCTTTGAAGTATTCTCTACCTACATTATCGAGTTCCACTCTGTCATCAGATACACAGTCCGCATCTGATAACCAAGATAAGAAGACAGGGTGGAATGAGCCGACTCCTCCCCCTCCATCCTCTACCGCACTATCCCACATATACTTAAAGTCGTTGTCGCCTTCTGCTGTACTCTCTATGACGATCCAATTCATCATATCAGGCAATATAGCCTGTAAAGTTCCCGACCTTGTTTCATCTGCTCTGTCAGGGTATTTTGAGGTGATTTTGGCGTATTCGGAGATGTGAAGCATCTGTAATGTTCCAGACCTGAACGAGAGTTGGATGTATAACTTGCTCCTGTTACTCCACTCAAAGGTCTTTGTATTGTCCTTGACCGTGCTGACTTTGAGCCATTCAATCACCTCTTTAGGCATATTTTCCCACGCTAATTTGACTTTATCGAATAAGTTTTCCATTTCTTTTTCACCCTGAGCCATCATACCGCCTTCTACACCGTCGTAGAAGATAGCACGATCGAGGTAATTAAGAAGCATGAAGGTTGATATACCCCTCTGACGACTCTTCAATATGATCAATCGGGGGTGGGATAGTAGTTCACTATATACTATATGCTGAGCTTCATTCATTACAAACCGGCGGAGTTTGCCTCGCTTATCTTTAATAGTATATAAAGCGTTCATTCTCCATAGTTTGTTAGGTAGATACCTGTTGATGAACTCTACATCTGTCTTAGGAGGCCTTACCATAACCTCCCAATCTACTTTATGAGAGTACAACTCCCATAACCAAGTGGCATCAAAAGGGGTGAACCCGCCTTCATACAAGCCGAAGACAGCCCTTAAAGCGGCTTAGTTCGGTATTGCTGACGGCATCTGTATCACCTCCGAACTCTTTGGTGATCTGTCTTATGAGAGAGGCTGTACGAACGAGGGAGTCGCTGTTGAGTTTGCCTTCATCAATTTTTGATTTTAGACTATGGATGATCGTCGCAAGGCTTTCCTGCGATGTGCGGGTTATTGCTCTGCGTAGCTCTCCGCTATCTACTGTAAAACCATTCTCCATTTGAGCTATGAGGTTATCTAACATTTTTAATCCTTTTTGTGAAAATTTTGTTCAAAACTATTGACATTATATCAAAAATGGGCTATAATACATTCAAGTTTATACATTTTACTTTATAGAACCATACACTTTTTAGTTTTGGGGTAGGTTTTCCGCCTCCTTATCCTGCCCTTAAAACACCTCCAGAACAAAATCTCCATTGACTTTTAATACTGTTTATGCTAACCTCCTTGCAATTTGGCAGTTATTTAGCTATACTACTCATATTTTAATATATGAAAGGATAGAGAGATGACACAAGACAACCCATCATTTATAGATGAGGCTGTAAAAGCCTATGCAAGTAAGTTGATTGTAGTGCCTGAGATGACTCCGGAGTTACAGGAGTTGTCAGTGAATAACCCGACTGAGTTTGCTGATAAGTATAATGCCCTCAAAAGCGAGGAGTTTAACGCAAAAGTAGCTGAGTATAGGGAGACGCTAGAGAACGCTATAAAGATGCAACAGCAGCAGTCTCAACAGCAGCCACAACAACAGCAACAGCCGCAGCAGCCACAAGGCACTGACGATAATAACAGCGGTACAGATGAGAACGATAATAACGGCGGTACTCCACAGTTCGACCCTGTAAGGGCAACGATGGATGATATACCATTAACAGACGAGGATATAAAACAAATCCAAAGGAAGGTTGGTAATGATGTAGATTTAACAGAATATTTCTGACTTTATATTTCTGACCTTGCCGAGCAAAATAAATTAGAAAGAGGTTAAAAATGCCACCTGTATATACACCAGATAACGGAAGCTTTGCTCCCGCAAATAACAGTGTAAACCAAACATCGCAACTAAATTTAAATGACCCTTTAGAGAGAAAAAGATGGGTCAAGCAACAAATGGTGATTGCTGCCAATGACAGAGCTAATCTGTTCAGAGGCTATGTAGGCAATTCAGCTCAATCTATTATATATAGAAGTTCATTTACGAACAGTAACGCTATGCAGAGTGTTATATTTGATTTTGATGGCTTCTTGTCAAATCCTCCTATCGTTGGTAAGCAAAGAGCGATTGGAAAAGGGGAGAGCCAAAAATACTTCTCTGATCAACTCCACCTTAATTTCTATCGTTTTGTAAGAGACAACGGATGGAGAGTTGAAGCGTCGGCGTGGGATAAAGTAAACAACACAAAACATACTTACGCAATGAGCCAACTTGCAAATCTAAATACAAGATTTTACTCTCAAACGCTTTCCGATGCGTTTCAAGGATTTTTGGTAGGTTGTGAGCCTACTCATGTTATCAGACCAAACGGAAAAGGTACTACAACAGCATTGACAAGTGCCGATAAACCATCACTATCGTTCTTAAGAAAGATAGAGGAAGTTTGTCAAATGGGTTGGGGCTTTAGCTCAGGAACAACAGAAACGAGATTGCCACTAATTCCGGGAACTGCATCAGGTAGATACACCTTGCTTGTAGATCAACTATTTCCAATTCTAGTTAGAGAAGATGCAGATTTCCAAGAGCTTATCAAACACAGTGATGTAAGAGGTAATCAAAACAGAAATATCAGAGGTTATATCGGTACTATCGGAAACCTAGATATTGTAACTGTTCCAATGGCTCATGGATTTATGGTAAGCAGAAATTTCGGTGGTTCAGGTGTAATGCTACCGGGATTTAGATTTATGAATAAAAATGGGAAAATTACGGGAGAAAAAGGTTTTGATGTAAAATCAGACCTCATAGGAAGAGGTGTTATAATCGGACAATCTGCTCTTAGATTAGCTTCAGGTGCATCTCCTGATTATGTCTATGAAGAATATGATGCCAAAGAATTTTCTGAGTCTGTACTCAGAGCATTTTTGAATGTAGCTCCTGTAAAATACAAAGAACATAATGGCAATTATGCCACTAAAGTAACCGATTATAATTTTGGTATGATACATATCGAATACTATATCGGTAAAAGAGCATAGGAGTAAACAATGGCAACAGATTACAATCTTATCAACAGAGATAAAAACAACAATCAGAACCCTGTTATAGCTATCACAGGACAGGTCTCAGTAAAGCAACCGGGAACTATTGTATATCAAAACGGTGTTACCACAGACGAACATGGTAATATCGTACCCGTAAGCGGAGATGTATATTTGAAAAAAGATGACACTGTAAAAGTTATAAGAGTAGCCGCAGGGCATCTTATTAAAACTATTACAGCTGTCATAGTTGACCCATACAATAAAAATACTACAATGAAAGTAACTGACTCAAACGGAGATGTATTATTCGCTTCTCTTAATGCGTCTGATACTGTATGTAAGACCACTGTAAAAGAGTTAAATAAGTATGTAGATACTGCTTATGATATTACAGTCGAGATTACAGCTATGGCAGATCAGGCGACATCAGGTCAAGTTATTCTTGTAGTAGATGGCATTGAATTAGGAGTCCAGACTTATATGTTTGGATAACAGTTATGTATCAAAGCGTAAATGATCTAATCAAAGCCATCAGGGTAATAGTAGGAGATGCTAATGAAAGTGTAGGCGGACGACAGCGATATGCTGACAGTGATATTATCCGTGAAATAAATGATGGACTTTTACATCTTCTTACTATTGACGACACTCTCTTTGCTAGGGAGGGTGTCGTTACCCTTGAAGAAAAAGCAGATGAATTTAAATTACCGAGTAAAGCGGTAAGAATTATCGAATTCAAAGATAAAACGCCTATAAAAGAGATTTCAGAGTATGATGGTATTACACCTTACTCACCACAGACTTGTGATATAGACTCCATAAGAGCAATGATGAGAAGTGAGGAGGGGTCGGAACTATTAGCCGTTTATAAAGACGGAAATAAGTATAGACCTTACCCTACGCTTGTTAATCCGGCTGCAAAGTATGTGATACAGCAATGCGACACATCAGAGGGGTCTGTAAGCGGAGTTGTTATAGATGATAAGTTAACCACAGGTTTAGGAATGGTATGGCTACCAAAGGTAGTACAATTCAAAGCTGTATTATCTTATCTTCCTGAATTTATGGTGGAAGGTAGTCAAATACCGGAATACCCTTATAAAAAGATGGAGTTGTTATATGCCTTACGGTGGTATGCAGCTTCAAATATATTACTATATAACAGTAATCAGGAGAATGTAAACAAAGCTACTTTGTTGAATAGTAGGTATCAACAGGCAGTAGCACTTATAAAAGCTAAAAGAGGTAACTAAATGGTACCATTTTATACAAAAATTGGAATGGAACAGCTCCTACTCGGAGTAGGAACTGAGATAGTTACACTCCCAGATGGATCACAGCAGACATTGACTAAAATTTCGGCGAAGGATTTTCCTTACGACTCTACACGCACAGTGCATGATGTCTATGACGAGCTGATGAACAATCCCAACATTAAAACTTTAGCAGATAATGTTCAAGAGTTGAAGAAGTTACTCGACTTGTCCGATGATATTCTCCCTATGACGAATTATAGAGAGGACATAGAGAAGGTAAGCGATAATGTAATAGCAGTGCAAAGGGTAGCTACTATTGTAGATCAAATCGGATGCTTTCTACACGATGTAGCTAATCTAAAGAGTCTGACAGAGACTACATTATGCAAGTACAACAAGGCGGATGAAGAGTTAAAACTTGCAGAATGTAAAGTAGAGAAGGCACAGAGTCTTTTAGATCAGATGTCAAGTTCGTTATGCACCGCTAAGAAGATGTACGAGGAGTTTCGCAACTTTCTATCTTGTACAGAGGACGCTGCAAGGAAGGCGCAAGAACTTGTAGATATCATGTGTTATCCTGTCGAGATAGTGTGGACGAATGACGACAACAAGTCCACATACATAGATCGTGTAAACAAGAAGATAATCTTGTACATACCTGTAAAGGTCAATCGTTGGGTGCTTAAATCCAAATGGAGTGAACAGAAGAATTCACAAGGTGAATATGTAGGATATGTTGAAACGAGACCTGATAGTCAAGAGATGACATTCTACATACCACCTGTATGCGATAATATGCCTAAGCAAGATACGGATTTTCAACAATGGGGTCAATATCTTATAGGTACACAAACACAGCCGTTAGTCTTTACAGCTAACGACACACAAAATGAACAAATTATAATAGGAGGCTAATAATATGGCTTGGAAATGGTTTGTATCAGCAGGTACTATGACAGAGGATGCGGGTAAGTTAGTATTTGATGCCACATCTGTACCTGATGATGTAAAACGAGTATGGGGATTTAAGTCGCAGGATGACGGTTTGCCTGAATTCTTTAAAATAAATATAACTAGAGATACGCTACCTGAACCAACACTTACACCCACACCGTCAAATACTGATTTGGATACAGGAGAAGAGCTGACTATCAATATAGACAACTACGATCCCGAGAACGACTATATCATAGATACAGGCGTACTTGAGTTGGTATCGTTCAGCGGTGGTGTGCTAAAGGTTAAATACGGGTTATATGGTGTAGATAGCTCAACTCAAATCGTAGTTAAGGCTATTAGACAGAATTACAACCCTTCTCCTACAGCAAAATTGACTGTAACACTTACTAAAACAGATGTAAGTGGTGGTGTTACTGTGAGACAAGATATTAGGGATAAAACCTCTGCATCTGATAAAGAGGTAGTATCAGAGTATGGGCTTAGGACTGTAATAGATAACTTATCTAAACTTGCAATTAAGTCGTTCACAACTGATGATGTAAATAAAAAATACATCATAGAGTTGGAAGACGGAACTAAATACACAGCGGACTACAAGGGCGGAGTTATTGTTACATCAGTGAGAGACAGTGCATCTGCGGAAGATACTGTAATCCCGTCAGAGAAGGCTGTACGCACGGAGTTAGATAAGAAGCACACAGCTGTAACAGGTGCAAAGCTTGTTAAAGAGTTTAAATCTGACTCAACAGAACACACTATTACCATAGTGTACGAGGACAACACTGAAACAGTGTTAGATTTAGACGATATAGCAGTGGATATTCATGCAGATAGTGCTACGTACGACAGTGGTACATTGAAGTTAAAAGATGAAAATAGCAACGAGCTTGTATCTATAAGCATTAACAATGTCGATACTATCGAGAACGACAAGGCTAATAAGAAGCTAATATTTACAAAGGCGGACGGTACAACTAAGACTGAAATAGCGTACGCAGATTTAATTGATTTGGTTACAACTGTAAATGCTAATCCAACAGCTGCAAGTACAACACAAGCAGCGACAGAGGCAGCTGTGTCTGCGGCTGTTAAGGCTAACAAAGATAAGCTTGTCAAGTCCTATACGAAGGACGACACAAACAGTAAGTACATAATAGAGTTGAACGACGGAACTAAGTTAGAGGTAGCGTTCAACGAGATTGATCCTGTTACAGCGGTACGAGACAGTTCCACAGCTACAAATGACGACATACCGTCAGAGTTAGCAGTTAGAACAGAACTTGACAAGAAAGTAGATAAAACAGTTATAAAGACCGATATAAATGACAGTGATGATGAACTTGCTACAAGCAAGGCAGTTAAGACAGCATTGAACACTAAGGTAGATAAGGTTACAGGCGCTAAGTTGGTGAAGGATTTTACAGCCGATACGACCGAACATACTTTAACCATTACATTTGCAGATGACACTAAGAAAACCATAGACCTTGACGATGTTGTAGTAGATATATATGTAAAAGACGGAACATACAACAATGGCACTTTGAAGCTTAAGGACGAGGATGGGAATGAGCTTGTTTCAGTTGACATTAACAACATTAAAACAGTTGAGAACGATGCAGCCAATAAGAAGTTAGTATTTACTTCTTCTGACGGAACATCCAAGACTGAAATAGCTTGGATAGACATTATAGCGCACATTGAAAGCGTCAGAGCGTCTGATGCCGCAGAAGACAACATATTCCCTTCAGAGAAGGCTGTAAGAACGGCTATTGACAACGCAGCCGAAAGAACCGTTAAGTCGTACAGCAAGGACGATGTAGCTATGCAATACATCATTACACTTGCTAATGACACAGAGCTAAAAGTAGGTTATCCCCCAATGAGAGGTGATGTTAGAGATACTGACAATGCGTCCAACACTGAATTTGTCAGTGAGAAAGCGGTAGCGGATCAAGTTAAGGCGCTGTCAGACAAGGACATCAAAGAGTTCAAGAGAGACGACACAAACGGTGATTTGATAATCGTGTTCAACGATGACACAGAACTCACAGTTGATCTTGAGCTTGTAGTTGAGAACATAAGGGGCATAGACAATGCCGAAAATGACAAAGTTCCAACAGAGTTAGCAGCAGCAATAGGAGATTACAAGGCGCGTTACAGATTTAAAAATGTGTATGAGTTCCCCGATGATCTTCCAACAGATGAATGTAAAGCAGAGGTGGAGTACGCATGGGTAGATAAAGCTAAGGGTGGTAAACATAGAGGCTTTTACATGAGAACGAACGGGCAAACCGCTTGGCTATATGTGTATGACAAGAACATTGTAGAGTATGACGATGACACTCAAAGCGCTAAGCTTGTAATGAACAACTCTAATGTTTTAGAGTGGAAAGGTGATTTACCACAAGCGAGGACTTTCTACCCCATGTATCACAATGCCACACAAGGCTTTAAGAAGGTAGCGATTACTGGCGAGAACACTATCAGTGATACAAACGGAAATATCAATCTTGCTCCGGTGTTTTATTTCACTAACAACGGAGTTAAAAAGGCGAATATGCGACCACTTCCAAGTGATGGAAGTCAAGACCACTTAATTGGGCATACCTTCATGGTGTTCAATGACGGTCTTACATTTAACACTGTTGTATCCTTCATTGACGGTTGTAAATGTTTACAAGCAGGTGGAGATATTAGACTATCAGGATATATGGATGGTTATACATTCATGTGGATGGCAAGAGATGAGGTTGCTATCATTGGTAAGAATTACATTAACACAACAACAGGTATGGTTCCAAGTGTGTATAATGTATTGAGACACTCTTCTTGGACAGAGACTCTTTATCTACCACTTGATGGTGTTGTAAGAGAAGTAACTAAGAATAAAGAGTGGATGCAACAAAAGATGTCAGCTGGAACATTCGTTTGGAGAAAAGGTGCATCATGGAATCAAACAGGATGGTTTGCAAGAAGAGCTTGGAAGAATTACCTTAAAGCATACAACAACTCAAATGGTGTATGGTTAGGTAAACGAGATTGGATCATATCTTTCTGGGTACAACCTGAGAACTTAGACCAAAATTACTTCTTAGGAAGTTTCTCAGACTCCAATTCTAACAATGATTGTCTTGTTGTAGGATGGAGAACTACAGATAAGTTCTGGGTATCCTTTGAAAATGGTCATGCAAATGGTGGATATGTAAGCCTTGATCAGTCTAAGTTTACAAGTGCTCCTCATCATTTCTGTTTACTCCACGATACATCAGACTTGAAGACAAGAGTGTATGTTGATGGAGTGTATAAAGGCAACATAAGCTCATACGATGCACAATTCAATGGTTATTTAACAATCGTAGGTGGTTCTGTAAACGGAACTATGTATTCTAATGCAACGCTTAGTGAGGTTAGAGTATATGTTCCTGTTAGTGGTAACGATGCAAACGGAATGGGTGATGGTGGACTTAGAGGAGCTTGGGCTAAAAGATTGTATGAAGCTGGATATATCAACTTCAAATACGGCACAAGAGCATATGGCTTAACCCCACAGTTGGGATAATTAAATTATAAGGAGATAACACATGAAAGCGATAACTGACAATCAAGTAATCGAGGCATTGGCACAACTAAAAAGCGACATTCAAAATGGAGAGAAAGCAAACAACATAACAGTTGAGCTGTTAGAGGGAATTAAAGAGGGCGAGGGTCAAGAAATCTTCGATGCCCTCCTTAATAAGTATGGGCTTCTATCGTATGATGAGGTAGAGGACATTTATACTCTAAACCTAAGTAAGGATATAGTTTATGAAATCCAACTTCAAAACCTTTTAACAGACATTGAAGATGGCGCAGATGTCGAGGAGGGTTTCTCTTACACACAGCTATTGCATACTTTGGGTTACGATAATGTTACTAATTTGGATAGCGACGGTGCTTTACTGTCTCAACTCGTAGCGTCCATTAACAAAGCAGGGCAGTATAACGCTATTGTAGGAGGATTTGCAAGAGTAGGGGCTTTATTGCAAGTACTTAAAGATAGAGTAGAAGCAGAATAAGGATAAGCAATGTTTATTACGAATAAAGCAGATATAAGTAGTGTAGCACAGTTGTTAGAGCAGTTAAAGGGCAGTAGTGAGACACTACGCCCAACACTGTTCAATGCTACGAGTTTAGGTGTACCAGATGAGTTCACTGCACTAAAAGACACATATGGTCTATTAGTAAGTACTGACGACGGTCTGAAAGTAAAAGATGTACAGGATTACGCACAGTTCATTGAGCGTACAAACCTTGTGCAGGACATTTTGAACGGCATAGAGGGTCAAGCTATGGATGTTACATCTATACTTGACAGTATAGGGTATGACAATATAGACACATTAGCGTCTGATATAAGTATAGCAGCAGCTATTATGTCTGCTATCCAAAGCTCGCACAAGTATCCTACACTTGAAGACCCATTGAGTAGGCTTATGGATATGTTAGACAAGCTGACAGCTTTGTTAGGAGGTGATAC
>Ga0256914_1000224_pt1 | contig 54629 bp, 49 predicted proteins | sample HulkmetaG_FD_191571 | JGI IMG/M metagenome (GOLD analysis project Ga0256914, IMG submission 191571) | Hydrothermal chimney microbial communities from Main Endeavour vent field at the Juan de Fuca Ridge, Pacific Ocean - Hulk | ecosystem: Environmental > Aquatic > Marine > Hydrothermal vents ...
CTGGTGAAGTCACTGTACTTGGAAGCTGCAGAAGAGTTTGAAAAGCTACCGATCTGGACTTTGCTTATCCATTCGTACTGCTGGCTGTCACCCTGTGATGCACAATAATCAGAGGATGTGTCTCCACCGTCATCGCTTGATGAAACCGACGCCCTGTAATCGGCTACAACAGTCTTTGTCTGTTGGATGGTAAGGGCATTGTCTGCCTGACCTTCAACTCCTATGGCATGACCTTCATATGAAATGTCAGGATTTGAGAAATAGCCAATGGTTGGCTGGTCATAGCTCATGATGGTAGCGAAAATACCAGGGATGTCATAGCCGTATGAATATGAAAAGATACCCTGGCTGCTGGCATGGTCCTTGTCGTGGGCACAGCCAAGATTGTGGCCTATCTCGTGTGCCATTGTATAGCTGCCACAGTAATAGCCCCCATCAGAACCTGTTTGGATGACAGAAAAACCATAACCTTGGGAGGTGCTTGAGTTGAGTGACGGGAGCAGCCAGGCTAGTCCACAATAGTTGTTTTCAGTACTAAAGACCCTTGTAAGGCATACCAAGTCTGCTCCATACTGATCTCTCCATGAGGAGACCTGAGAAAAGACACCGGAACCATAAGTAAGGTCATTTAAGGCTGTATTCAGGTTGGTATTATCTGGGTAATTTACCTCCTTTTTCCCTACTATATTCAGCTTGAGATTGATATTGCTATCTACATAGGCCTGGTTAGCGAGCTCCACCAGGGAGTTGAGATACGTGTCCAAGGTACTTCCTGGGTATTTCACAGCCATTCCTGGGGTGTACAGCAGCAGCAAGTCAATGGTGGTTTGTGTGCTGCCTTCTGGTACAGCATAGGAAGCTGATGGCATGTTCTGATCCCCGTTTTCAACAGGCGCTGGCAGGGCGTCATCTATATTTTTGATGGGTGTGAACTCGCCAAGATCAGTAATCTTGTGGAGGTTGCCAGAACCAAGTGCATTTATCACATAGGTCTTGCCATTAAAGATTATCCGTCCGGACATTATGGAGTTTTTGATATAGAAAAATGCCAGCCCAGATCCATATTGGGGGCTTACTGTTCCGATCCAGACCAGCCCATCCTTGGCCTGTCTCATCTTTGTCATTTTGATGCCAATGTATGTCTGATCATCCAGTTGTGCCATTACCTCTGTGCCTGGAGTGGAGTTTTTTAGCAGCTCTGGATCGGCAGTGACAATTATTGTTGGCGCAGTGACGTCATTTGCTGAAACACCTGATGGAAGGGCGGCTGATAGGTCAACAGGGGCCTTGGAAAATAGTACTCCCGCACAACTTCCACTGGAGACAAGTACTGCGATTAAAAGGAAAAAGCTGATAATACTGTATGAAAGAAAAGTCTTTTGGATATTTTTCATGATGTTATACCTCCTATACTAAGGGGACTTCAAGCAATCCAGATGCCATCCCTCCAATGTTTTTTGGTGCAAAAAAGGCAACAAGCATCTATGGATGCTCGCCGTGTGTGCCCATCATTTCTCACCATGATTTGTTTTTCTTCTGGCCATTTGTGCTTCAGACAAATAATCAAACCCACAATTTAAGGCAATGATTTAAAAGATTTTATAATTGCACACCGCTAGACTTTGACTATAATTCCATTTTTGGTTCGTCATTTTTTGGCAAAAGGAGAGATAAATTGCACTGTAGACCTTTATTCTTTTTTATGGTGGTAGCAGCTATCCTTTCATCCTATGGATGTTCGATTTCCCATTCCATATCTTCCAGCTCCGATTCTTCCACATCCATCTCCAGATCAAGTTCAGGCCCGGAGGTTTCGGAAGAGACCAAAAACGCCTATATCAAGGATGTGGCAACCTATACGGAGGCTATTGGCACAAGCCAGATATCTGGCGAAGATTTCATGAGGGGCTTGTCCAGGATAGCCAAGAAACACGGCATTTCTGATTGGGAAAGCTGTGAATATACCTACGAAGGCATAGGTCAAGGTCTTAAGGCTACGGGCATACCAAAAGACAAGATAGCGGATTTGCCATACCTAAAGATATTGATCAGCAACAATGAAAAGAGGCTCGAATACATAAAGGAAGTCTATTAACTATCCCAATTAAGAGATTGCATCTTTTGTCTCATTGGGGCCAACTACTTTTTTATCTGTTTCTTTTTCTTCTCCTGGCAATTTTTCCGTCATTGGGAAGTATTCAGGCGTCTTCACATATAGGCATCATCTATGTCGATGCCAATACAGGGGGTGCAAGTGGTGGGCACGTAGCCCTTAAGATTGGGCATAATGTCTTTCATTACCAGCAGGATCAAGACGGGTATCTCAGGCTCAAGAGGGATACTTACCGCCACTTTCTTCTGATTTACAACCACATTGAAAACCGTTCACTTTATCTGGCACAAACAGCTGTATCTGAAGAACTGTTCCAGAAGGCAGACCACCGTTTCTCACGGCTCCTTTTAGCTCAGGAAAGAAATTTCAATAACCTGGCAGCACTAAAGAAAAATTATCGGTTTTTAAAGTCAATAGGCTCTGGATCTGGCAAGGCGGAGGTACAAATTGAAGCCCTTGGCCTTTTTGAAACAGGCGACGTCTTTTCCTCACAAGACATGGAGAGGTTAAGGCAGGGAATAATCAAACGATTTGGCAAAAGATTTTTCAGCTCCAGGTTATCAGACCTTGACCGCAGGATCGCGAGGCTTGATGAGAAAGAGGCGCAAGCTCCTGTATTGCCAAGGGACAGGAAAGATTTTGTTCCTATGGTGCATACCTTTTATGAAAGGCTTACAGATATAATGGCCATGAAGCTGGCCCTGGATATTCTGAACAGGGGCACAGCTGTGAGGAGCAAGGTCCTTATGGATGCGGGAGGGCCCATGCCAGAGTGTTTCAATGCCAGGCTAAAGGCCTTTGGCCATGATGTCATTGATTCAGTGGTTTCACTTCTTTCATCCAACCGTCCAGACAGTGGAGTAGCCCTTTTGGTCCAGATGGCAAGGCTCCAGGCAATAGAACGAAGCCTTAGGACTGGCCGTCTGATGGTTCTCGACCCATTTCCTGACGATGCCGTAAGGGTTGAAAGAGACGTTTTCATGGAGGATCGTGAGCGGTTATCCGTGCTGGAGTCCAACATGAGGAAACGTCTTACCTCAACGATTACGGGACTTTGTGGCCGAAGCTTCATGGATGAATTGTCGTACAACGGCCTTGAAAATCTTGCCGCACGTCTTGTGGAACTCGAAAAGGGATTTGAAAATGGTGTCCCTGTCAGGATATCGGATAGGCTGGAAATACCGTGCCGTATACGCCGGGTGGTGTTCAAAAGTGCCAGAGAGGTCCATTCCCAGGCAGTCAAAGAAGCGAAGAAGCGACTTATCTCATATTCAAACCGCATGAAAGGGCTTTATTCCTACAGGCTTTTAACCGCAAACTGCGTGACAGAACTCCTTGGGGAATTGGAGCAACTTATTTCTCACAAGGATGTATTTACAGAAGGGCGCCTGAGAGGGTTTGATCCAGGTTACAGATTCATCCCTGTCATGTTTTTTGATTGGTGGGTCTCACATGCTAAACATTGCAATGTGATATGCATTCCTTCTTATAGAAAGAAGCGACTTCTTAAGATGTACCTGTCTGAAAATGATTTAAAGGTCTATCTAAGGGAATTCAACACCATCAGTTCAACTATTTATAAACCGTCGTTATCCGATTCCAGCTTCTTGATCTTCACAGATGACGCCTTTTTCTTACGGCCACTCTTTGGGGCTTTGAATGTCGTATGGAGTCTTTTCCCTACAGCCAGTGGACTTGTTTCCATGCCTTTTGATGGTGCAAAAAGGTTTAAGTATGGATTTTGGGGGATTGTATACAGCGTACCAGAAATTTTGTTTGTTAATATAAGAAAAGGAAGTTTTTGCTGGACTGGTGAAGAAGACTGACGGCATGATGGATATATCCTGGTAAATGCCGTGGTTGCATGTTATGAATCTATTAATCCAGGCATTTTGGGTTTTCATCCATGAATTATCATCTCTATAAGAAGGGCATCAACGCAAAAGGCGCTGCAGTCGTTTTGGTAGCTGGGTTTCTTCTGATCCTGGCTGGCATGAATGTTTATCAATATTTCAAGCTCAAGAGCCATTTTGCCGCCGAGATCATCACCAGGATGAACAAACAGGAAGTCGAAAAACTGAGGGCCCTTTTCCAACAGGTTTCAGAAAAACTTCTAATTGTCCATGATCTTGGTGAAAATGGCGTATTGCAGTTTTCAGATATAGTGAGGCTGAACAAGAAGTTTTTCCCCTTGATGGAAAATCAAGAGTTGGTCAGCGGTGTCATACTTGCAGACGGTAAGGGCCGTGAATACTTCCTTTATCGCAAGGATGGCATGTGGGTCACCAGGCTCTCCCGTGTCCAAGGGGGGAAAACCCTCATGGTATACCAGAAATGGAAGACTCCAGAAGAGGCAATAGATAAGTGGGAAAAGATCTCTGCCTATGATCCCAGAAAGAGGCCCTGGTTTCATAAGACCATAGGTACGAGGCAGGTTTACTGGTCGCCAGTCTACAAGTTTTTTGCAACTGGCAAGCCTGGTGTAACAGCGTCCATAACGTGGAAGGGGCCTGGTTCTTCGTCCATTGTTGTATTTGCCCTGGATATCCCCCTAGATCATATTCAAGGGCTTTTGAAACCCAATCGAGATATAGAAAGGTCTGGATTGCTGTTTCTCGTAAATCCCCAGGGGAATTTTTTCATAACCCCTATGCAAATGGGTTTCCTCAGTGGCAATAAGGGAGATAAGGCTACTGGGGCAACAGGCAAGAAAGAGGCGTTGGTCTCGGTTATTTTTGCGAAATGGAATGAGGCAAAACGGCCTTCGGATAGATTTGTCAGGTTTTCCTATGACAGTCAATCCTGGCTGGCATCTTTAAGGCCCCTTTCCCAAGAGAACCAATTTTTTTGGGTAGGCGTTGCCGCACCTGAAAACGTCCTGCTATCAGACCTGAAAAAGGCCTTGTTTCAAGTGGATGTTACAGATGTAGCTGCAGCCTTCATCGGCAGTATCCTACTCCTTTTGATCTTTTGGAAGGCGGGAGGTTTCCGTCCGGCTGTAGTCGAAGAGCCTGAACCTCCTGTTGTAAGACTGAATAGCTACATAAATCAGGGAGAAGGCAGCTCGGTAGAATTCAAGTCTACCATTAGGACAAACCTTAGAACTGGAAAAAAAGGTAAAGAGATAGAGCTTGCCTGGCTTAAGGCAGTGGTTGCATTTCTTAATTCAAACGGTGGAGCCCTGCTGATTGGTGTGGATGATAAGGGTAGAATCGTGGGAACAGAGGTGGACAATTTTGACAATCCAGACAAGTGTCAACTACATCTCAAGAATTTGATAAATCAGCATATTGGAGCACAATATTCCGATTTTATAAATATTAGCCTCATGGAAATAGAGGAAAAGCCAGTGGTTCTTATCGAATGTAGGCCTGCAAATGAGCCGGTTTTTCTAAAAATTGGAAAGAATGAGGAATTTTATGTGCGGTCAGGGCCATCTTCCATAAAGCTTACACCAAGCCAGACCGTAAGTTATGTGCTTCAAAAGATGAAAAAGAGAAGGTGAAAGGCCTTATTCTTCTGATTCTTCCAGAGCATATGATTACCTGAAACACCCTGTTAAAAAAGTCGGGTGGGAGGCACCTCTTCGGTCTTAAGTAGAAGATGCAAGGTATGTAAGAAAGGGTCAACGAAATATCAGGGGACACAGCTATTTCTTTCATGGGCTTCAGCCTTGAACAAAATTTCTAATTCTAGCCCCATTGAACCCGAAATAAGACCTTTGAGTGCAAGCCTTAAAAGCCTTTTAAGGCATTTTTTTAAGAACCCCGATGCAGTGACTGCTTTAGAAAGCCAATTTGACCAAATCCTCTTCCAAAGGCCCTTTCAGGCCCCCTTGCCCCATCTCCTTAAGGTCAAATAAATGGCACGATAACAATAAAGTTATGCACGTGGCTGGGACATCCCGTTATTCTATTGGCTTCAAACAAATAACCCTTCTCTGTACTTGACCATTTTCAAGACCATATCTCCTTCAGATACTTTTTGCCTGAAGAACCTTCTTTTGTCATTTTCTAGAGCATACGGAGAGGGGTTATTCTTTCTATTCATTGTCTTCACTTATCTGTCCTTTTTCCTGAGTATAGGGGGCCGCTTCCTATACGTTCCATTTTTTAGAAGGCATAGAATGTCGTTTTTTTAAGACAATATCCTTTAGTTTTACCCTGATAAGGACGACAACAAATATGAATAATTAATCACTCACTCACTCTATTCGGGGAGACGTCCTTATGAAAAACGGGAATACATTTGTTCAAAGATTAGTAAGCATTCCGGTCAGTTTCAAGATCATTACGGCAGTATTACTGGTGGTGGCGATAGCCCTTGGCGTATCGGCCTACGAGACAGTTCAGATCATACGAGATCAAAAGAAGATTGTAGTTAAGAAGGCCGAAAACCGGGGCAAGATGCTCGAAGAAAAAATAAAGGATGCAGCCACTCAGTATGTGCAGATTGCCTTTTTGATCTCTGAAATGGAAAGGGTAAAAAAAAGTCTTGCAACCAAGGACAGACAGCTTCTTGTTTCCGTATTCCCCGATATCATAAAGCAGGCTGCAGCACTCGATAGGGCAAGAACCTTGAAGGTCCATTTCCATGTAGTTCCAGCCCGTTCCTTTTTGAGGACATGGAAGCCAGAAAAATATGGAGATGACCTCTCAGGTTTCAGGCACACAGTGGTAGATGTGCAAAAAACCGGGGCCAAAATAGCGGGCATTGAGGCAGGCAGGGCTGGGCTGGCTATAAGAGGGGTTGTGCCTGTTTATGACGAGTCAGGCAAGATTGTGGGAAGTGTGGAGGCCTTTTGCAATCTGGCCCAAATAGTAAAGGGTTTTTCCACAGATTCGGGCGATGACGCTGCCCTGTTCAGAAAGGAACAGATCAAGACATTTCAGAACAAGGCCAATAATGAATTTAGCTTTGGCAAACTTTCCATGCTCTATGCACATGATAAGTCCCTGGTAAAAAAATATCTCGACACCGCTTTTTTGCTTAAAGGGCTTTCTAGGCAGGTCTCCAAGGTTGTCGGCAACATGTTAATAGTCGCCACACCTCTCAAGGACTATGCCCATGAGGCCACAGGAGTATATGTAAGCTTTACCGATCTGACCCCGTTTAATGAGGCACAGTTTTCTTCCATGTTGAAGGCTGGCGCAATTGCCCTGGTTTCGTTTGTGCTTCTGGCTGTAGTTGTAGTGGTTCTTGTGAGGCATGTGGTAGTCATCCCTGTGAACCGGACTATTGAGGTGGTTAATGAGGTTTCCAAGGGCAACCTCAACAAGAGGGTGCAGGTGATGAGCCATGATGAGATAGGCCATCTTGGTGAAGGCGTGAACAATATGATTCAAAGCATCAGGAAACTGGTGTCTCAAATGCATACCCAGGGCAAGGAGCTTGAAAAGGCTGGTGATGCGCTTCAGGAGATCTCTGGCCAGGCTGCTGCAAGTGCCACCGAAACAAGTGCCCAGGCCGACGAAATTGCTGCCATTAGCAAGGCAAATGAGGAACGGATAAGCGCCGTGGCCACTGCCAACGAAGAAGTGACAGCCACTGTAAGAGAGGTAGCGCAAAGCTCCATGCTATCTATGAACATGGTTACTGATATAGGGGAAAAGATACAGGAAACCTCCTCAACCATCAATAAACTTCATGAGTACTTTTTCCAGATCGAAGAGGTCATGCAATTTATTCGTGGAATAGCAGAGCAGACAAACCTGCTGGCCCTTAATGCAACCATTGAGGCTGCCCGGGCTGGAGAGGCAGGAAAAGGCTTTGCAGTGGTGGCCAGTGAGGTCAAGGACCTTGCCAGGCAAACTGGCGAGGCTACAGACCGTATAGTCAAGACCATCCAGGGGTTGAGGGATATTGTGGATGCATCTGTGGCGTCGGTTGGGCATGTAAATGAGATGATTGAACCGGTAAAGGTCATTGCCCAGGAGGTATCTACTGCCATGGAGGAAAATATAGAGTCAGTGAATCAGATAAGTCTTAAGGCCCAGGAGGTTGCAGCAAGTTCTACCAATTCTGCAATCCAGATCGAGGAACTTAGAAACGCTATCACCATCGTTGCCCAAGCTGCTGAAAAGTCTGCTGCAACCTCGGGCAGACTGAACAATCTGGCAAAGGAAATGGAAGCACTGATAGCAAGATTTCAGATATGACAGAGGGATGACTCATGAAGAGGATTTTGGTTCTTGAAGACAGTTTGATTGTCAGGAAGCTCCTATCGAGCCTCCTTCAGTCTAGGGGTTACAAGGTTGTCGAGTGTGATACCATTGCGGAAGCGAGGGGGCGGCTTAAAAATATCGATCTCGCCATCCTTGACTATCAGCTTCCAGATGGAAATGGCCTGGATATAGCGGAAAAACTCCGTACTTATCATCCTGGCATCCCCATGTTTCTTCTGACAGCACGAGGTAACCGGGTTTCCAAGGCTGATGCTCAAAAAGCAGGTATCAAGGAGTATATGGAAAAGCCCATAGACCCAGATACCATCTTGAATGCAGTGGATGCCTGCTTTGATCAGGCCGCAGTCTGATCAAAAAGGTATAAGAAAGAGATATCTGAATCCATGTTCTCGGGGCAGCTCATGAAGCCCCTTTATACCACCTACTAAGAAGCGGTATTCGTCATGTGGGAAAGCGTACATCAACTTCTTGTCTATTCACTGCTGTTGCTATTTTTAGGCTCATTCTTGTGGTTTATAAAGAGCAGGAAGCTTCTCCAAATAATAAGACGTTCCAGAAATCGATTTAAGACCCTAGTTGACCTTTCCCCTTATGGCATGGCTCTCACCGACCAGGAAGGAGTAGTCGTATCTGCCAACAAGGCCCTGGCAGACATGATAGGCTGCGAAGTTCAAACCCTCATAGGTCAGAATCTTCCAGAAAGGCTTGGCATGAAAACAGAGGGCCTGAGAGGAAAGATCCAGGCGTTGTCCTCGGGCCAGGTCCTTGAGTTTCCCATAATAACAGTAAAGAGCAAGGATAAAGAGCTTCTACATATCAGGCCCTGCCTTTTTTTCGATTCAGCACAAAAGGATGCCCTTTTCTGGCATGTAGCAGACCAGACCACAAGCTTTCGACTGGAGAGCAAATTTTCAGATCTCATAAAGAATGTTCCTATAGGGCTATTTTGGGCAGATTTAAATGGTGTTATTACCCTTGCGAATCCAGCATTCAAAGAGATTTTTTCCCATGGAGAGATCCCGGATTCTATGGAAGGATTACTGACCAGTAAGGGTTGGGAATCCATAAGGAGAAAACTTTTTGAGGAAGGAGGAACCCAGGAGACAGGGCTTCTCTTTTATCTTCAGGGCAAGCGTATCAACTTGGCACTTAAGCTCAAGTTATGTGACCAAGGGGGAGCGCCATGTCTTGCAGGTATCTTGAAAGATGTGACTGAGCAGGTGCGTTTGAATGAGAGCTTGAAAGAGGCATATCGCAAGGCCGAGGCGGCAAGTAAGGCAAAGAGCACGTTTCTGTCACACATGAGCCATGAGCTTCGTACACCCCTCAATGTTATCCAAGGTATGGCCGCACTCCTGGAGGACATGATAAGCGAACCAGGGGCCATGGAACTTGTGACCGACCTTAGAAAGGCATCGGAACTTCTTACTTCCCTGATAGGTGATATCCTGGATCTGGCCAAGATAGAATCAGGCAAACTGGATCTGAACAATGAGCCCTTTGACATGAAGCTATTGCTCGACGAGATTGAAGCGGTCCTTGGCATCCAGGCTCACCTGAAGGATCTTGATTTTACTGCCAAGTTGTCTGACACGACCCATCGGTATTACAAGGGAGATCCCCTTCGCATAAGGCAGATCATCTTTAATCTTGCAGGCAACGGTTTGAAGCTTACCAAAAAGGGCGGGATAACCATACTTGTCCAAGCTGTGGGAAAGACAGAAGACGGGCGAAGCAGGTTAGAGATCAGGGTATCAGATACCGGCCCAGGAATTCCTCCAGAGGATTTGCCAAGGCTTTTCAATCCATTTTCCCAGGCAGAAGACGGGAAGAAGGCCGGGGGCACAGGCCTCGGCCTGTCCATAACCAAGGAACTGGCAGAGCTTATGGAGGGGAACATAACCGTGGAAAGCGTGGTGGGTGTTGGCACAACATTTTATGTTGAGATAGTGCTTGAAGAGGCGCTGGAAAGTGACCTTGCGGCCGATGCCTCCAATGAAAGCAAGAGGCTGGTTGAGCCAGGTAGGGCCCTCGTGGTGGATGACGTCGGGATGAACCGCAAGGTCTTGCGCATGTTTTTGGAAAAGATGGGTTGGTGGGTTAAAGAAGCAGAAAATGGCCAGGCGGCCTTGGATATATTGGCCAAAAGCTCTGATTTTCACGTAATATTCATGGATATATCCATGCCGGTGATGGATGGCCTTGAAGCTACAAGGCGCATCAAGAAAATGCCAGCCTTGAGTAATATTCCAGTTGTTGCAGTCACAGCCCATGCTATGTCTGACGACAAGGAGAAATTTCTGAAGGCAGGCATGGATGGCTATGTACCAAAACCTGTGAAATTTGGCAGCTTACAGTTAGAGATGTCAAGGCTTTTGGGCGGAGGCCACAGGGAACCAGGCAAAGAGGTCCGAAAGGCAAAGGCTAGTCCTGCAGACCGAGACGACATCACTGCCATCAGCGGGGCAAGGGAAGAGATACTTGATTTTGATGCCCTGATTGCCACATGTCAGGGTATGAAAGAACTCGCCAGGGAGCTAGTTTCAGATCTTATAAAAGAGTGTCCTAAATGGCTAAAAGAGGCTGAAGAAGCCGTTTCTTCAACTGACGAAATGCGTATAAGGAAGATATGCCATCTAATCAAGGGTACGGCATTGACTGTCCATGCCGGACGCCTACACAGGGCGGCCGATATCCTGGGTCAGGCTGCCAAAGATGGAAAGCTCAATGAGCTTTCTTCCGGTTTGGAACAGCTTAGACATGAGGTGTTCGAGCTTGAAAAATGGATACGCTCAAACTTCAATGTGCCAGAGGCCTTGGAGAGTCTCGAGTCTATAAAGAAATCTGCTTCCGACTCTTCCCTGATTACTGCTGCGTAAAAGGCCCCAATGCTTTATTTAGGGTATTCCAGAATGAGCACATTGTGCCAATTCAATATGTAATAGAATATGATGGCTGAGAGGATAAAAAATATCAGGCCACAAAGGGCATCCATTGCTATGGAAGGTTTGAATGCATTGTTTTCTATTTCTTGTTCCACTTTCAGGAACCGGGCCATGGACAACAATCCAATTATTGCCCCAAGACCAACAAATATTACGCCAAGAAGATTTGATGCCGCAAGGGAAGAGTAAGGACCGGCCTTTTGAGGCTTCAAGTCGATCCACAAAAAAAGCGAAAATTTTTCTACCAGGAATCCAAATGCCATGATGGAAACAGCAGTACGAATCCATGCCAGAAATGTCCTTTCATTGGCAAGATGGGTTCTCCTGTTACCAATGTGGCTTTCTGTCTGGTGCTCATCAAGCCTTTTGTGCCTTTGGTAGAAGATCAATGTTTCTACCCTTCCCTTGCAAGTATCCTTTGCGCCTAATGGGGTTTTACTACTGTAATAGGGCAAGGCGCGTCAGAGGCAAGAAGTTTGGGAGGAATTTCACCAAGGGCTAGGTCTAACATGGAAGTCTTTTTGCCATGGGAACCCACAACTATCAGATCGACTCCTTCCTTTTTCGCCGCGTCTATTATTTCTTTTACTGGATCGTTCCCCTTTATGACCTCACTTTTGAAGCCGACCCCTTTTTGTTTGGCCATATCTTCTATCTTTTTTAAAGCAGCCTCTCCCTCTGCCATAAGTTGCTCCATCAGTTCGTTGTGCATAGGCAGATACATTTCGGCAAGTGTCATGCCAGCGAGATATTCAATGGCATCTGCTACGAATATTGTATAAACATCACATTTCAACTGGTCTGCAAGGTCTATGGCGAAGGAGCCTGCATTTTCAGCCGCAGTTGATCCATCAGTGGCGATGAGTATTGTCTTTATCATTCTTTGACCCTCCTTGAAAGATGGTTTGTTTTAGTTTCATTAAGTTGTCCTTTTCCCATGTGCGGCTTAACAAATCTATGGCGGGTGTTTTGAAAATAGCATCCTGAGGGCCCCCTCTTCTTTATGATGAAAATAAAGTCTAAAGGGCTTGTGTCAAGGAGGCGTGCCAATAAAGGCCTGTGTTGAATAGGAAGGGGATATATTTCAGTGGGTCATTTTATATAGCTTGGTGACTAAGATGACCAGATTTTAGCCAGGGACGCCTTCTGTCGATAAATTTTGTGAATGTAGTAATAAAGCTACAGATAAAATAGAGACGGAATTACAAGGGATTATGGAAATCTGCTGCTTGGATTTTCGCCTGAGCAGTGCCTTTGATATGAGATAGACGAAAGAAGCAGGAGGCTGAGATCAATGGATATGGCTCAAGGCGTGTTGATATTACATGAGATTCCAGATGAGGAGTGCAAAAAAAGGATAGCAGATTTTCTTTCTAAGTATGCAAAAAATAGCTCTCATGGCAAGATAAAGGCGCTTTTAAGGAAGACACCCGTAATACTTGCTCGAAACATTCCTCCCCAAGTGGGTATGAAATTGGCTGACAGTCTTGGCAGGCTAGGCGCATCTGCGAGCTTCTTGTCCGAAGATTCCGTTAAGATAAAGGAAAAAGAATTACTTTCCATTGAAAAGCCCGAAGTATCGGCTCAAAGTGCAGAAATGAGCGGATTGGAAAGGGCGGGTTCGGACAGCAGGGCATTGGCTGAAGAACGATATGAAAAGAGACTGATAGAAGCATCTGCATTGGCAGGGGATGGGCATCAAAAAGCCCCGTATCCTGAATCATCCCAATCAGAAGAATCGGGAGACGTGGGGTTTACATATAATTCCAAGAAAAAGAAGGAGTTTAGCTGTTGCCTCGCCGACCGTATTGCCGAGGTCAATAAGGAACTTTGGATAATCTTTAGCATGGTGGCAATAGCAGGCCTTGCCAACTATCTCGTTGCTTCCCAGTATATGATCCTGGGCTTTTATTCTTTTCCAACAATTTTGTCAGCTTATTTTTATGGACGGCGCCATGCTGTCATGACCGCAGTGCTTACCATCATCCTAGTTGGCATCCTTCTACAGTTTAATTCGGCTATATTTGGTGGTGGGCCCAAAATGACAATGGCAACAGGAAAGTGGTATCACATGATGGCCTGGGGCAGTGTGCTAATATGTACTGCTTATGCCATGGGGACCCTTTATGAGCGCCACATGCGGAAGGTGAGGGAGCTGAGAAAGACCTACCAGGGTCTCATTGTGATTTTGAGGCACTTCATCTCCAAGGATCAATATACAGAAAATCACTGTTACAGGGTTTCTCTTTATGGGGCCAAGATAGCCTCTTATCTTGGCCTTGATGACGAAGAGATAGAAGATATAAGGTCGGCTGGGCTTTTGCACGATATAGGGAAATTGAAGATAAGCCGGGAACTACTGTATAAGGCTGCAAAGCTTTCAGAAGACGAATACAAGGAAATAAAAAACCATGTAAATAACAGTGCGGAGATTCTGGAGCCCTTGAAGGGGCCTCTTGGCCGGATTATTCCCATCATTCTTGCTCATCACGACAGGTTCGATGGCAAGGGCTATAGGCCAAACAGGGGCGAAGAGATTCCCATTGGAGCAAGGGTGCTTGCAGTTGCCGATGTTTACGACGCACTCACCAGCGACCGGCCTTACCGTAAGGCCATGGCGCCTACTGAGGCAAAGGAGATAATCGTCAAGGGCTCTGGCAAGGATTTTGATCCTCAGGTGGTGAAGGCCTTTCTGGCCGCCTTTGAAAGGGGCGAAATGGATGTTCCCAATCTCATTGTTTGATTGGAGGGAATGCCGCGAATTTCCCCTGGTTTTGTTTTGGGGAGTTTAAAAAGGATTCTTCCAGCATATGAATACCTAAGAAGGTGCATGGGAAAAAGGTCTAAGAAAAAGTCTCCACCCCTCCTCCTCAAGGCCAACTCGAAAAAACGGTCACAGCCGCTATTCGACTGGTCCCAATAATTTTTCGCTGTTCATGTCCACTTTCATGGCCTTTCTATTAAGGTGCTCTTTTGCCAGAAAAACCTTTTAAAGCCTGTTTCCCGTGCCTTTGGCCAACAGAAGGAGGCAATTGGTGAAAGAGTGGCCACCAGATTTTGGAGGGGCCACTCTTTACACCAATTGGGTAGTATTCAGCCTTTAGTTGACATAAGGTTTTTGTCTTTTCTCTTAGAAACAATTAAAATGAAAGGCTGATTGTTGCCCCACCATATACAAAGTTGTTGTTTCTGGTATCACCCAGCGCCCTGTTTGCCATATCGTTTGAGCCATCCCCACTGATAGGAAAGACCCAGTCCACCTCAGGGGTGATGCTGAAATATCTAGCTGCTGGATCGTGCATAAAGGCAGTAAATGGTATGTACATGGAAATGGAGGCCTTTCCATGGTGGAGGCCTGAGTATTCATCATTTTCGTCATCTGGGTCTGGATAGGCTTCAGAATCGTCTGAAAATAGCGCACTACCCAGAAGACCCATATCAAGGCTTATATCGTGCCCAAGTTCTATGCTGTGAGAGACCTCCAGTGTAAGATAGGTGCTCGGGGCATGGGCAAACTCTCTGAATATTGTAAGCTTTGGTGAGAGTAAGGTGTTCAAGGTAGCTGAAACAAAAAATTCCTGGCTGTCTTCAGTTTGGTCGAGAGCATAATAGATATATCCAATCTCAGTAGCTACAAATCCAAAGTCATGTTCGTAGCTGAGTGTGTAATCTGTTTCATTCAAGTTATCCAGATCCTCTATAGTCCTATAGAGGTCTGTATCGTAGTTGGCCCAAATATTTGCTGAAAAGCCCTTGTATGCAAAGGTCGCTGATGGCTGAATAACAAGGCTGTCCTTACTGAGTTCTTGGCCCCTCCAGATGTATGCACTCAAAAGGCTTACCGAAAGATCTGCCGTGGGTTTTTCTTCCTCGGCTGGTACTGTGGCAGCGCAAAGAAGAACCATTATCAATGAAATGGCACTTGCAAGTATCTTGTTTCTCATTTTACTCCCCTCTCTCTACTAATTAATGTTTTTTGATTCAGGCCACCTCACAAAATCGTTCCTTTGTCCAATAACTGCGTTGTCTTCTGAAAAATATCTCCCAAATATCAACAACGTATTTAGGGTTATTTTGCCCATCTGCTTCGTTATTGAATCAAAAACTCCCAATTTAAGAGGCCGCCTTCATAAGAAATATAAAAAAACTTCCCTGCTTTTTTCCGTTTTTTTCACCTTGAAAGATACTGTCTTGTTATATCGCCTCCTTTCCTCTTTCCCCTGTCCTGACACGGATGACTTCGTCCACGGGCAGGATAAATATCTTCCCATCCCCTATCTTTCCGGTCCTTGCGGTTTTGATTATGGTGTCAACCGCCCTGTCTACATTTTCTGCTGCAACTATCACCTCAAGTTTTATCTTGGGCAGAAAGTCCACCACATATTCGGCACCTCTGTAAATTTCCTTGTGGCCCTTTTGGCGGCCATGACCTTTGACCTCTGTGAGGGTCATCCCTGTAATGCCTATCTGGTATAGGCCTTCCTTTACTTCGTCCAGCTTGAAAGGTTTTATTATTATTTCGATCTTCTTCATCTTTTACTCCTTTATTTGATTTATGCAAGATTTCACAATCGGGCTTGCCTAATTGATCACCTGAAAATCGTTGTATGCGTGCCCTCCATGCTCTACGATATCAAGGCCTTCCATTTCTTCTTCAGGGCTGACCCTGAGTCCGGCGATCATATCCGTCAGTTTGAACAGTATAAGGGCTGTGCCAAATGCCCAGGCAAAGCAGGCACCTATGCCTATGAGCTGTGTCGTGATGATCTTTGCGCTGGTACCGCCCATATTGAAGATGCCTGCTGCGAGGGTCCCCCATGCACCACATACACCGTGTACAGAGACTGCCCCCACTGGGTCATCGATTTTGAGTTTATGGTCAATGAAAAGGACTGAAAGAACTACGAGTGCGCCTGCGATCAAACCAATCAATACGGAGCTTGAAGGGCTCACGTTGGCGCAGCCTGCTGTTATGGCGACAAGTCCGGCCAGAGCCCCGTTTAGGGTCATGCCAATCTCGGGCTTCTTGAAAAGGACCCACGAAAGTGCCATGGCGCTCAGGGCACCCGCAGCAGCGGCTTGGTTGGTGTTGACAAATATCATAGCGATGGAGGTATCGGCGGTTGTGGTGGAGCCTGGGTTGAACCCGAACCATCCAAGCCAAAGTATGAAGACGCCGAGTGCTGCCAGGGGGATATTGTGGCCAGGTATTGCCCTTACCTCACCTCTTGGTCCATATTTTCCACTTCTTGGCCCAAGGATTAAGGCACCTGCCAAAGCACACCACGCGCCTACCGAATGGACTACAGTTGAACCTGCAAAATCTATGAAGCCAAGTTTTTCAAGCCAGCCCCCTCCATTCAAGAGGCTGCCCCACGCCCATGAGCCAAAGACCGGATAGATCAAACCGCAGATGAAAAAACTATATATCAAGTAAGCGCTAAATTTGGTGCGTTCTGCCATGGCACCAGAGACAATTGTTGCAGCAGTGCCTGCAAAGACCACCTGGAACATCCAGAAAGCCAATATCCACTGGTCGCCATCTGGTCCTTTCCAACCGCTCAGGAAGAAATCGCTGGTTCCATATAGGCCATTTGGGGAAGCACCAAACATGATGCCAAATCCAACTGCCCAAAAGACCATGGAGCCAATGGAGAAATCCATCATATTTTTCATCATGATGTTTATTGCGTTTTTGGCCCTTGTAAAACCAGCTTCTACCATGGCGAATCCTGCCTGCATGAAAAAGACAAGGGCAGCAGCTATCAGGGTCCATAAAAAATTGGCATGTGTCTGGACCAGTTCTATGGCAGCCTTATTGGAGTTAGCTGTTGGCAGAGCATCAGGCTGGTTGGCTGCCTGTGCCAACAAGGGGCCTAAGAGCAAGAATGTTAGTGTCAATAGGGATGGCAGTGTCCATTTCAAAGTGATTTTTCTGTGCATGTCTCTATCTCCTGAAAAAGTAATTAGATTTGCAGTAGATAAGTGCGAAAATAGTGCCACCTTCCGGCATAATAATATTTTAAGTTATTACAGTAGATTGCATGTTAAGCCCCGTTTTCAAAACTAATAAAATTTACAAAAATGGAATTTTATATGCAGTAAGTATTACAAAATTGTATAAATAAAGTTATTGAAATATGTCGGTTTGCTGACAGAAGCTCCATGGTAATGGCATTGGAGATGGATATCTTTACCAGCTGATGTGACTAAAGATTTTGGATGAGCTTTTGGCGATCTCCTTTAATACTTTTTTAATTTAAGCAAGTTGCCATTATGAAGTTAATTAAGATAAAAAAAGTCAAAATTATCTTGACAAATAGCTGGATGGCGTGTATTATTGAAAACAATTGAAAATCAATTGCAATTAACCAAGGACCAGAAAGGAGGTCAGTTAGATGCCAGCTATGAGTATAGAAGAACTTAGGGCCCAAAGAGATGTGGTTAACCAGATCGACTGGACTATGACCCCCGAAAAGGCCGTTGATATGTATCTTGAATGGGGTGCAAGCTGGACCAGAGGGAACGAGTTTGTGAGAGGTGATGAAGACGAATCTTACTATTTTGTAATTTACGATTGGGAAACCCCTCCGCAGGCAACGCTTCTCAGGAGGTCCTCCAAGGACGTGGAAGAGCTGGCAAAGATACCCATTGATCAGAAACTGTTTCTTAAATCCATTGATGAAGGTGGCATAAAGCCTGGTGTAGGGGTCTATCAGCCCACAAAAGAACTGAAGATCTGGCTCTCTCGGATGCTTTCAGGGCCACCTGTGATGGATGAGCAGGAGTAGCAAAGAATAATTCGTGTTATTTGGCAATCCCATTTCTTGGTAGACAGGAAATATAAATAAACTCCTCCCTCCCTTGTAGCAATGCCTAATCAAAAGGCGCTCTCTAATCCTTCCTCTCAGGCCGCTTGTGACTTTCCAATGCAAGCGGCCTTCTTTTTTTATGATATGCCAATATTTTTTTGACAGGCATGCACGAATGGGAATATTTTAATCTGGAATTATAAAAGAGTGGGCAAAGGATTCCTGAATGATCAACATGTTCATCATATGGTGACTATGGAGACCTCGAACAAGACATTAAAACCATGCGGCACAATGAGGCTGCAGATGTTTCTGGCAGCCTTTATGTGGACAGTTGTTGGGCTTTTTTTGTGCGGCAGGGGCCTTTTGAATATCTTGGTGTTGGATGACAACCTCAAATTCTTGTGGGTGGGCCTTGCCCTTTTAGTTGGTTTGGTCAAGGCCAAGATAGTGCTTGAAAAGACGGCATCGAAGATAGCGGAACGAATTTCCAAACGTTCCAGTGATTCTTGCCTCTTTGGCTTTCTATCCCTTAAAAGTTGGGTGTTAATAGCCCTGATGATAGTCATGGGAAGGCTTCTTCGAGCTAGTCCTCTTTCAAGGTCCTTGGTTTGGAGCGTGTATGTGGCCATTGGCGCAGCGCTTTTTGCCTCTAGCCGGATTATCTGGAAGAGATGGAGACACAGTGGCGGGATGGAAACTCCAGCTTAAAGTGTGGCCTTCTTTATTTTTGGAGGATGAAGATATAGGGATGCCTGTGAACGTTTTTAAAGACAGCTGGGTTTATGGGTTTAATGTCGAAAGTACCAGCAGCCCTTTAACCGGCTTTCCTGCCTCTTTTCTCAAAGTGCAAGCCTCTATTTCCAATGGTTTTAGGCCAAACTGCTCCAAACAGCTCTCCACATAGCCAGATCTGTGGGCGAACCTGCCGGTACGGCCAAGCTTGAAGTCTTGGTTTTCCCCTGGACTGGTCAACTGTTCCACGGTGAACGCAAAGAGTCCACCATGTCGCAGGTGTTGGGTCACCTTGGAAAAGACCGGCAAGAGATTTCCAAAGTAAACGAGGCAATCTGAACTGTAAATACAGTCAAAGGACTGATTCGTAGTCCATGTGGAAAGTATGTCCTGGTTCAGCAGTTTGTCGTATAGCCCCTTTTTTTGTGCTATGTTTAGCATCTTTTCCGAACAGTCCATACCGTAAAGCAGTGCCGCATATTTTCGATAAAATTGGGCACCCAGCCCAGTGCCGCAACCAAGATCAAGTATTCTGATACCTTTTTTCAAGTAAGGCCTCACAAGACAGAACAGCATTTCAGGCGTCTTGTATCCAAGTGCAGCTAGTTTTTCCTCAAAATTCACTGCACAATCATCGAACGTCTTCGAGACATATTCGGCAGGGGCCCTTTCTGGAGCAGGGAGGCGTCCCAGTGTCTGAAAGAGGTAGCGTGCTCCTGGGTCGTCGGGTTTCCTGGACAACACCCATTGGAGTTCTCGTTCCGCCTCTTTGAACCGGTCTGATTTGTGGTAGAGACATGCGAGATTGAAGTGTGCCGAAAGGTATTCTGGTTGCAGTTTGATGGCCTGGACAAAGTATGATTCGGCCTCTTTGGTCTGTCCAAGTGCCTCAAGGATCACTCCAAGATTGTTGAGTATTTCGGGGTGATCTGGAAAGAGCTTTGCGGCTTGTTCCATGGCAACACAAGCTGACTGCGCCTTTCCCTCATCGCGCAAAATGAGGGCCAGATTGTTCCATGCTTGTCCCAGGTCAGGCCGTTTCTCTACGATAATTTCATAGAGATTTTTGGCTTCGGATGTTTTACCACGCACCTGTTTGATCCTGGCGAGGTTATAAAGCGCTGGCACATATGGTGGATTTTGGCTCGAGGCCTTGCTGAAATAGCTTTCAGCCTCATCTACAAGACCCATGTCGAGAAGAACCGTGCCCATTGCATTGAGGATGGAGGGGGAGTCAGGATATTTTCTTACAAGGCTGGCGTAAATGGTCTTGGCCTGTTCCAGTTTGCCCTCTCTATGGGCAGAAACGGCTAATTGTAATGATTTATAGTCGGCAGGGCTGATATCATTCATTTTTTTAGAGTACGTTGGCACTCATTTCGATAAAAGGCCTCGAGACAGAATTTTTCATTGGTTAACTGGATTTATCCCTTTCCAGGCCAGGTTGAGAAATTGCAGTTTTGGTTTATTATAACCTCATCTGGTATTTTTTGTATCTGTTCAAGCACGCTGGTAAATATTCAACCAGCCTTTGGTCTGTTTCACTGGCTTTGGCTCGGATAAAAAATTTGGTTTTTTCAGGCGACAGGGTCTTATCAATGTTTCATCTGTTTGGGAAGGGCAGCTTTGCACTTTTTTTTGTCTTCCTGCTCTTTTTCCACTTTATGAGCTTGTCCGTTTTGACGGTGTACTCGTATGGCCAAACTCCTCAAACCCTGACTTTGAAGGAGGCATTTTGGACCGCTCTTTCCAAAAACCCGGTTATTAATCAGGCCTTGGCCTCCAGAAAAAGGGCCGAATCACATGTAAAACAGTCCATTAGTGCTTTTCTGCCCAAGGTAGACCTGGAATTGGGCTATTCGAGATCCAACAATCCAGTAATGGTTTTTGGCAGCAAGCTTAACCAGGCTGCATTCTCGAACCAGGATTTTGCCATAGACACTTTGAATAACCCCGATTACAGAGACGATTGGCAGACCAGGATCATCCTTACGCAACCCCTTTTCAATCAGGGCCGGGAGTACATCGGTTTCAAGACCTCGGAATTGATGAAAGATGTGTCAGAGTATGGCGTGGTCCGCGCCGGTCAGGAAGTGTTGTTTACGGTGGAAAGCGCCTATTGCCAAGCTCTTCTGGCCCAAGAAAAGGTGGATGTACTCAAATTGGCCCTTGAGACGGCAAAGGCACACAGGAAGTTGTCGGAGAAACGATACGAGGCTGGTCTAGTCTTGAAGTCGGATGTCTTGAGCGCTGATGTTCAGAAGACTGCCACTGAACGCCAGCTTTTCCAGGCAGAGAATGATTTGAAGGTGGCAACTGCATCACTCAATAAGGCCATGGGCATTTCCCAGGATATTTTCTGGCGCCTCAAACCCCTGGACAATGAAAACAGGGATGGAGGCAGTCTGGAAGCATGGCTGAAAAAGGCCAGGGAGAACAGACCCGAAGTCCTCATTGCAAAGGATCAACTGAGGATTGCAGAATATAATCATCGCCAAGCCCAATTTCATTTTTTACCCTCTTTCAACCTTCACGGCATCTATCAGCAGAACAGAGAAAATTTTGCAGACTTTGGTGGAGATTCCTGGACCTTGATGGCTACAATGTCTGTGAATTTGTTCAGTGGTTTTGGCCAGATGGCCCAGGTTTCCGCCTCAAACGCAGAAATGGACAGGGCTGCAGCAAGGCTCAGGGAAGTGGAAAACAATATTGAACTTGAGGTGAGAAAGGCCTTTTATGGATTTCAGACTGCACAAAAACAGCTGAGAGTTACTCGTCAGGCTGTTGAGCAGGCCAAGGAAGGCCAAAGAATTCTCAAGAATCGATATGAAAATGGCTTGGCTCTCATGGTGGAGCTTCTCGCAGCAGACACAAGTGTCAGGGAAATGATGCTGCAAGAGGCAAAGGCCAGATTCGATGCCAGACTTGCTTGGTCAGAACTTAGGTGGAAGACCGGCATCCTAGGTAAAGATATGATAAATACCGCCAGCAGTTCCAGTAACTGAGAGGGATTATGTATAACTCAGGATTCAATCTCAAGTGGATGATATGCTTTGTCTGTCTTCTTTTGCTATTTGGCTGTAGCAGTGAAAATAAGAAGGAAGAGGTGCAGATTGGCCGTACGGTCAAGGCAGATATTCTCGAGGTCAAATCCATTGATTTGCCCCAGGTTAGGACATTTCCTGGTTTTGTGAGATCTAAGGTCTCTATTTCTCTCGCAGCAAAGTTGCCAGGTTATGTAAAAGAGGTACCTGTCCAGATAGGAGATAGGGTACACAAGGGTGACCTCTTGGTCCTGGTGGATGACACGGATGTAAAGGCCAGGGTGGATGCCCTCTTTTCTGCTGAGCGGTCTGCCAGGGCCGAACTTGAAGCCGTGTCTGCCAGATACGAATATTCGAAGATAAACTTTGACAGGTTCAGCCGTCTTTACCAAGAGGAATCTGCCACTAAGGATGAATTTGACAGGGCCAAGACAGAGTTTCTTGCCCTCAAGAACCAGGTATCTGCCATAAAATCCAATATAAAGCGGATCCGGTCTCAGCTCCAAGAGGCCAAGAATCAGCTTTCCTATGTGAAGATTAAGGCTCCTATGGATGGATGGGTCTCAGACAGGAATGTGGATCCAGGCACGTATGTAAATCCCGGGGTCCCACTTATAAGTCTTGACGGAAAAGATAGTGGTTTCTGGTTCCAGGCGGATATTGATGAGGCCCTGCATGATGAAGTGAAAGCTGGAGAAATGATAACCGTATCTATCCCATCCATGGGTTTGGACCTTCAGGCACCAGTGGTGCATATACAGCGTGCCTCACGGCCTTCTACCCACACGTTTACCGTTCTGGCAGATCTGGATTCTGCAGAACTCAAGAGCGGACTTTTTGGAAGACTGTATCTGAGTGTCGGTGCCAGCCACTCCTTGATTGTCCCGGAGGGTGTAATTATTTCCAGAGGGGGTATCCAGGGAGTGTATGTGGTGGACGACACAGGAGTGGCCAGATGGAGGCTGATAAAGACGGGAAAGAAGTGGCGGAAAAGCGAACAAGGTTATTTGCCTCTGTTTTCAGATGCGCCTGGCCAGGGGGCTTCTGAGATTTTTGTTACAGTGCTCAGTGGCCTGACCCCTGGAGATAAAATCATTGCATCCAATCTGTCACAGGTGAGCGAGGGAATTCATCTTGAATAGCCAGGAAGACCCTAAGAAGAATCCTGTAACACATAAGGCACCCTTTCTCTCCTGGGTTATCAGTACCTTTGTCGATTCCAAACTCACACCCTTAATAATAATTTTTTCACTGCTCCTGGGGGCCTTTGCCATCATTTTTACGCCCAGTGAGGAGGAACCTCAGATAGTGGTTCCCATGGTGGACGTGATGGTGAGCATGCCAGGGGCTTCTCCCAAGGAGATAGAGTCCAGGGTCATAGGGCCCATGGAAAGGCTTTTGTGGGAGATACCAGGGGTAGAATATGTCTATTCTACGGCCATGGATGGACGCGCTCTCACCATAGTGAGATTCTTTGTAGGCCAGGACACCGAAGACAGCTTGCTTAAGGCCTATGACAAGCTCTATTCCCATTTTGATTGGATTCCGCCAGGATGTAGTAAGCCGTTACTGAAATCACATTCCATAGATGACGTGCCCATCGTGAGCCTCACCCTCTGGGGGGACGGTTACGATGGCCGCCAACTCAGGCAAGTGGCTGCAAGGCTCCGTGATGAGATAAAACAGATTCCAGGCATAAGTGGCACATCTATAAAGGGAGGCCTTAAACGACAGCTCAGAATCAACCTGCGTCAAAGTTCGCTTAACAGCCTTGGTCTGGATGCCGTAGACGTGATCCAGGCACTTTCAAGCCAGAATCAGGCCTCTTGGATCACTGATATCACCAAGGACAACAAGGCGTTTTCCCTGAGGCTTAATAACTTCTTTTCGTCAGAAGAGGATGTAAAGTCTGCTGTTGTCAAGGTGGTGAAGGGAAGGATCGTCAGGCTCGGGCAGATAGCTGACATAGAAGACGGATGCCAAGAGCCTGATTCATACGTTCTCATCGGTGCTGGCAAGGGGCACAGGCAAAAAAGTGGAGTTACCTTTCCAGCAGGGCAGCTCAAGGAGGCAGTGACCATATCCGTTGCCAAGCGGAAGGGATGGAATGCCACAGAACTCGCCAACAGGGTTATAGACAAGGTAGAGGCTTTAAAGGGTTTTATCCTTCCTTCGGACATACATTTTGTTGTCACCCGGGACTATGGAGAGACAGCCAGGGAGAAGTCCAACGAACTCCTGGAACATTTGGCCATTGCAACCATTTCCGTTGCCATACTTATGGCCCTGCTTCTGGGCGTGAGGGCAAGCCTCGTGGTGCTTGTCGCTATTCCTGTCACCTTGGCCTTCACCCTCTTCATTTATTATATCCACGGCTATACCTTGAACCGGGTGACTCTTTTCGCCTTGATATTCTGTATAGGCATCCTGGTGGATGATCCGATAGTGGATGTCGAAAATATCGTGCGCCATCTCCGGCTGCCATTCAACAAGGGACGCCCCATCAAGGATGTGATCGTTGAGGCTGTCTTGGAAGTGGGCAGTCCACTCATACTTGCTACCTTTACGGTGATTGTTGCCATCCTGCCCTTGGCCTTTGTAAGGGGGCTCATGGGGCCCTATATGCGCCCTATGCCTGTGGGCGCCTCCATTGCCATGTTTCTTTCCATGATCATCTCCTTTGTAATCACGCCTTGGACTGCCTATCACATCCTTGGCAGGAAGGAAGAGCATAAAGTGGAAAAAGATACAAGGCTTGACAGGATCTACCGCTGGGCTATGGGCCATCTCATTGAAAAGAGGTGGCAAAGGTGGGTCTTTCTTGGATCAATGGGCCTTTTGTTTCTTTTTGCCTGCTCCCTCATTTATTTCAAGGTGGTCATGGTGAAGATGCTCCCCTTTGACAACAAGAGTGAGTTTCAAGTGATAGTGGATATGCCCGAAGGGACAAGCCTGGAAGAGACCGCAAGGGTTGCTCAAGAGCTAGGAAATGTACTGTCCCATGAGGACGTAGTCACCGATTACGAACTGTATGTCGGAACCTCGGCGCCCTTTAATTTCAATGGCCTTGTCAGGCACTATTACATGAGGCGGGGCCCCAATGTGGCAGACATTCAGGTCAATTTGCTTCCCAAGCATGAAAGGGATGAACAGAGCCACCCAATTGCCAAGAGGCTCAGGCCAAAGCTTCAGGAAGTGGCCAAACGTTTTGGCGCCAGGATAAAGGTGGCAGAGATCCCTCCTGGGCCGCCTGTGCTTCAGACCCTTGTTGCTGAAGTCTATGGACCGGACTATGAGGAACAAATCCAGGTTGCCAAGCAGATCAAGCACATCTTTGAAAGTACAGACGGCGTGGTGGACGTGGACTGGTACATGACAGACCCACAGCCTGAATACAGGGTGGTTGTTGAGAAGGATAAAGCTGCACAGGTGGGCGTGTATCCGTCTAGGCTACTTCAGGTGCTTCACGCCTCGATGGCTGGCAAGGAGGTTGGCCTCCTGCATGTCCCTGAAGCAAGAGAGGATGTGCCCCTCTTCTTGAGGCTTCCCTTGCCATATCGGACAGGAATCCCCGATCTGAAATCACTGATGGTGCGTTCCATGAGTGGCCAGATGGTGCCTCTTTCTGAAGTTGCACACATAGAAAAGACAGTCATCGCACATCCAATCTATCACAAGAATCTTAAGCCTGTGGTTTATGTTACAGGGGATGTTTCAGGCCAGGAAGAAAGCCCCATATACGCAATCCTCAAGATGAACAAGGCCCTTGAAGAATTGAAGACCCCTGCAGGAGAAAAGGGCATTGAGATCTTTTATACACATCTGCCCTTTTCGTCGGACAAATGGGCCATGAAATGGGATGGGGAATGGCAGGTCACGTATGAGGTTTTCCGGGATATGGGCATAGCCTTTGCCATTGTTATCGTGCTTATCTTTATATTAGTTGTGGGATGGTTCAGATCCTACTCTGTTCCTTTGGTGATTCTGGCGCCAATACCGTTGTCACTCATTGGTATAATTCCTGCCCATGCTATGATGGGGGCCTTTTTCACAGCCACTTCCATGATAGGTTTTATTGCAGGCGCAGGCATTGTCGTCAGGAATTCCATTATCCTTGTGGACTTTATAGAGCTTCGGTTGGCTGAGGGCATGCCGCTTGGTGAAGCTGTGATCGATGCTGGTGCAATAAGGTTCAGGCCCATGCTTCTCACGTCCTCGGCAGTAGTGGTGGGATCTTTTGTGATCCTTTTTGACCCGATTTTTCAAGGGCTTGCCATATCCCTGATGGCAGGGGAGGTCGCTGCCACCATCTTTTCAAGGATGGTGGTGCCAGTGCTCTATTATCTAGATCATAGGACAAAACAAGAAGGAAGGCTGGTGTTGTGAAAAGGGGTAAGAAAAAGAGACCCTTGACCTTATCTGCAGGCGTGATAGTCGTCCGGAAGGACAAGGATGGCAGATGGCGATATCTTCTCCTTAGGGCCTACGGTTATTGGGATTTCCCCAAAGGCATCGTAGAAGAAGGGGAAGACCCTTTAGAGGCTGCAAAACGTGAGACCAGGGAGGAAACAACCATAACAGACCTAGATTTCAAGTGGGGCCTTGATTACAGGGAGACAGGGCCTTACAATCAGGGCAGAAAGATAGCAAGGTATTATGTGGCTGAGACCAAAACAGAGACGGTCTGTCTTCCTGTCAATCCTGAAATCGGCAAACCAGAGCACGATTCCTATAAATGGGCTACTTTTGAAGAGGCTGAAAAGTTGGTGGCGCCAAGGGTTCTTGAAGCCTTGAAATGGGCCAAGGGCCTCATTGAAGAAAGGCAATAGATGCGAGCAAGCATGTGGTCACACCAGCAGAAGCATCATCCCCATGCAAAATAACAGTACATAAATGAGCTTTAAATAGCCCCTGTGGGAAAGTCTTACATACAATACAGTTCCGGCTGAAGTACCAAGGATTATAAACGGCAGGGATACCACAAAAAACTTGAGCACCAGCAAGCTAGTTATGCCAGCTGCCATGTGCGCCAAGGCTATGATGACGCCAGTCAGGAAGAAGAATCCGGTAAGTGTGGCCTTGATGGCATCCTTGTCCCAGTGGTTCAGGCTCGTATAGATGATGGTTGGTGGTCCACCTGCGCTGAAGGTTGCGCCTATTAGCCCGGTTAGGAAGCCTGCCACCACGCCCCATAAAGGTCTTAGTTCTATAGAGCGTGGCCGGCTAAAGAGTTGAAATATGCTGTAACCAATTAGAAGTGCCCCAAGAGCAGGTTTTATGAGGTTGTTATCGGCATTTTTGAGCAGCAAGGTGCCGCATGCGATTCCAGGCAGGCATCCTATAAAGAGCGGGGCTATCTTCTTGACGTCCAGGTGCCTCTTTAGGCCGATTCCAAGTTGCGCTGTTATCACCAGGCCCATCAGTATGCAAAAAGGCGTGGCGACTTGAACGGGGATCAGGAAGAGCAGTAAGGGCATTGCTACGAGTGCTGAGCCAAAACCGCTCAACCCTTGTATGAGCCCGGCAAAAAAGGAGATGAGCCCCACAAATAAATAGTCCGGAAACAAAAGATCTTACCGTCAAATGGCTTGGTCTTTCTTTATGCAGACATACACTTTTCAACCGCCCTTTTAAAACCATCCTCTGATCGTTTTATGACCCCATCATCCACACAAAAGGCTATACGGAAATGTCCAGGCAGCCCAAAGCCAGAGCCAGGGACAGCGAGGATCAGTTCTTTCTGAAGTATCCGTACAAACTCTGTCTCATCCTGGATGGGGCTTTTGGGAAAGAAGTAAAAGGCACCTTGGGGCAGGGTAAAAGAGATGCCAGCCCGGGTGAGTATATCTGCGAAAAGATCCCTTCTACGTTCATAGATTGAAGTATCCACTTTTTCCGAGGCGACTTCTGCTACAACCCTTTGCATGAGGGCAGGGGCATTGACAAATCCAAGGATCCTGTTCGCAAGGTTCAGGGCCCCCATAAGGAGTTCTTTATCCTTGGCACGGGGATGAACTGCCACATATCCAATGCGCTCACCAGGGATAGAGAGGTCTTTGGAGAAAGAGGTGGTGACTATGGTATTGTGATAGTGCTTCATTAGAGCCGGCACGGTGTTCCCTGAAAAGACAAGCTTCCTGTAAGGCTCATCAGAGACGAGAAAGATGGACTTGCCTTGCTCCTCTTCTATTTTTTGAAGGAGTACTGCCAACTCCTTTATGGAATCTTCATTATAAATGACACCAGAAGGATTGTTTGGTGAATTGATGAGCACCGCCTTTGTTTTATCGTTTATTGCATCCTTGATGGCACTTATGTTGAGGGAGAAATCTTCATTGCAATCGACTGGCACCAGTCTTCCCTGGTGATTGTCTGTGTAGAAATGGTATTCAACAAAGAAGGGCCTTGGCACAATGACCTCTTCGCCTGGGTTTAATATGGCCTTGAATATGATATTGAGCCCGCCAGCTGCGCCACATGTCAGGATGATCTCTTCGAGGCTTGGCGCAACGCCGTGTTCCTTGGCCACTTGGCTTGCTATCTTTTCCCTGGCCCACCCAAGCCCAGCATTGGGCATATAGGCATGCACCCCTGGAGATTTGTCGGCTGCAGCCTTTTCCAAAGCCTTCTGAAAGGCGTCAGGGGGTGGCAGATCGGGGTTTCCAAGGCTGAAGTCACAAACCTTGTCCACGCCGTATTCCTTTTTTAGTCTGGCGCCTTCCTCGAACATCTTCCTGATCCAGGAGGAGCTTTCCATAAATTTTACCATCTTGTCAGAAAGGGAAATCTTTTCCATTTGTCGAATCCTATTCCTTTTATGATTTTTTTAGACTATATAACTGGACTGTCATGAAAGTACAAATTGCACCTTCAATTTTGTCTGCGGATTTTTCAAGGCTTGGACAGGATATTTCCGCTGTCGAGGCTGCAGGGGCGGAATTGATTCACGTGGATGTCATGGACGGGCATTTTGTCCCCAACATTACAATAGGGCCCCTGGTTGTAAAGGCTATCCGTCCAGTAACCTCTCTGCCCCTCGACGTCCATCTGATGATCAAGGATCCCGAAAGGTATGTGGAACAATTTGTCAGTGCAGGCGCAGACATCGTTTCTGTTCATGTGGAGGCCTGTCTCCACTTGCACCGGACGATTCAGCAAATAAAGGCCCTGGGAGCCAGGGCAGGGGCAGTTCTCAATCCTGGAACCCATCCATCTGCTGTTGAATACGTGCTGGAGGATCTGGATCTGATACTGGTGATGAGTGTAAACCCTGGTTTTGGTGGCCAGAGATTTATCTCGGCGTCTTTAAAAAAGATTAGACAAATCAAAGAGATGTGCGATAATCAAGGTGTGGATATCCCTATTGAGGTGGATGGCGGAGTCAATGCCGACACCATTGGTGAAGTAGTCCAAGCAGGAGCAAGTATTTGTGTTGCAGGCTCGGCTGTTTTTGGACAGGCTGATTACAGCAGTGCCATCAAGGAATTGAAGCAAAAGGCTAAAGGCAAATAAGCAAAAAAATAGGCTGCATCTTTCATGATACAGCCTATTGGATAAGCCTTTGGTTTAGTTCTGCAAGTTAATTAGCAGCCTTCAACCTTAGCAGCCTTCTTTACCTTGATTTTTACAGCATCGCCTGCCTTTGCCTTGCAGTCACCCTTGAGCTTTATGACCATCTGGCCGCCCTCGTTTTTGACCACATCACCCTTGCAGCTGCCTGCAACGCTGATTCCTGAAAGACCAACTGTAAAAAACAGTGCCATCACCAAAGATGTAAGTTTCCTACTCATAATTTCCTCCTTTTTTTCATGAAAAAACCGATTGATGACATTTATCTCTTATTAGTTTAGTATAAAGAAGATAAAATTTGTGTCAAGAGTTTTAGTGAAAAGCTTCCAAAGTAGATGAAGCCTTTCTTGTGCTTGAAAAGCGTAAAAGATAGACGATAAAAATGGATACTCCTAATAATTGTATTTTTATACTTGAATGCTGTTGCTGGTCAATAGGAAACCCTCTGGGCAGGCTGAACAGTTTTTCAAATGCATAGTCGAATCGATATCGTGACCAAAGCTTCGTCAATGAGGGAAAGTAGCACTGCATTGAGAAAGGCCCCTCCAGGTTCGTTGAAACTGCTCCTGGATCTGGTTCTCAAGCTTAATGAAGCATTTGTCAAGGCGAGAGATCTTGACGATATCTTGAATGCGGTTCTGGCAGGGACCACCAGCGGTGAAGGGCTAGGCTTCAACAGGGCCTTTTTGTTTTTGGTTGATGAAAAAAAGAGTTTGCTTCAGGGCCATTTCGGCTTGGGTCCCCATAGCCCAGAAGAGGCTGGTCGGATCTGGAATGAGATCGCACGTGAGGGGTTGAGCCTATTTGAGATATTGGCGGGAGTGAAAGATCAGTTGACCGATGAGGATCATCCCGTGAACAAACTTGCCAAATCCATACAAATCCCCCTGTCCAATAAAGAAAACGTCCTTGTTCGTTCCCTCACGGAAAATCGTGCCTATCTGGTTACCCGAGAGCCGGTGCCAGATGCCATTAATTCTCGTCAGATGTGTGATTGCTTTGGTACAGTCGAGTTTGCCGTGGCGCCACTATTCAGCCATGGAGAAAAGTACGGGGTGGTGGTGGCTGATAATCTTTACACTGGTACAGCCATATCCCATGAATTGATTTACAGCCTTCATCTTTTTACTGGTCTAGCATCCATTGCAATATGTCAGAGTAACATGTATCGGACCCTTGAAGGCAGGATGGAAAAGCTGAGAGAGGTGAACCAGGCTGTAGAAAAACAGAAACATCTCCTCATAGAGACGGAAAAATTTTCGGCAATCGGGCGAATGCTGGATCGTCTCCTCCATGAAATGAGGAATCCATTGTCTGCCATTGGTGGAATCTCGCGGGTATTAAGACGCAAGGAATCAGATCAAGGCAAGATCGCATATCTCGATGCCATTATTAAGGAAACAGACAAGATAGAAAAGACCCTCCTTCATATAGCAGAGTTGCAAGATACTGGGCCCATGTCCTGGGAGATGGTGGATCTCATATCCATAGTGGATCTCATAGCAGTGATGTTGAAGCCAGACCTGGAAGAAGTGGGGATTGCCCTACATCAAAATTATCCATCCGATGAGATTATTATCAAGGCAGACAGGGAAAGGCTTCGTCAGGCAGTGCTCTATATCATAAAGAATTCTCTCGAGGCAATGCCAGACGGAGGCATTCTGGTGATAGCCATAGCCAAAAAGGGCTCTGATGTGGAACTCAGGATATCTGACAGCGGTCTTGGTATAGCCAGGGGTCACTTCAAAAAGGTAGACAATCCATTTTTCACCACCAAACTCAATGCACTCGGTCTGGGGCTTTCAAAGGCGAAGCAGATTATTCAGCTTCATGGCGGAGTGCTGTCGCTTACCACCAACCGCATCGGCGGTACCACTTGCATAATAACTCTGCCAAGGGTCATACCAAATCCCTTCCAATAGAGAAACTTACAAAGGTGAATCAGATATGAATGAAATTTCCCTTGTGGATACTCACGTCCATCTGGATCTTATTGATGATGGACGAGGCACTCCTGAGGTCTTGGACAGGGCAAGGCAGCAAGGGGTAACTGCACTGGTTACAGTAGGTATCGATCTGTCCAGCTCCGAAAGGGCGGTGGATTTTGCGAAGCAGTATCCCCGTGTCTTTGCTGCCATAGGGATACACCCAAACGACGCCAAGGGTTTTGGCCAAGGTGCCAATTCGGCCCTTTTGGATCTGGCCAAGGATGACAAGGTGGTTGCCTGGGGAGAAATAGGTCTGGATTACTATAGAAACCGCACCCCAGTTGCAATGCAGCACAAAGTGTTCGAGGCCCAGCTCGAATCGGCGGCATCCCTCGGACTTCCAGTCATCATTCATGACCGAGATGCCCATGATGACTGTCTTGCCATAATAAGGTCGTTTCTGAAGACTTCCACCCTTGAAGGGGTGTTTCACTGTTTTTCTGGTGACAAGGTATTTGCACGCAAGGTACTCGATTTGGGATTCAACATATCTGTCACAGGGGTTGTCACATTTCCAAAGGCAGAACAGCTGGTAGAAGTAGTGAGTTTTGTACCAATGGACAGATTGATGATAGAGACAGATAGTCCCTTTTTATCTCCAGTGCCCTTTAGAGGCAAGATCAATGAGCCGGCCAGGGTACGGATTGTGGCTGAAAAGATTGCCCAGATCAAGGACATGCCCTTAGAGGAGGTGGCAGAATGGACAACCAGGAACGCCAAGGGCCTTTTCGGACTTCAGCTTCCTTAGTTCTTGCTTCTGCCTCCCCCCGGCGCAAGGAACTTATGGCTCGGCTGGGATTGAGGTTTGAGGTCGAGGCCTCGTCTGCAGAGGAGTTGGGGCCAGATTCGGGCCTTTTGCCAGAGGATCTGGTGAGGCAAAATGGTTGTCTAAAGGCCAACGAAGTGGCAGCCTTGGTCCCTGAGTCTCTCGTTATAGGGGCCGATACCTGTGTGGCCTTGAATGGCAAGATTTTTGGAAAGCCCAGAGACGCTTCAGATGCACTCGAGATGCTTACCAGCCTTGCAGGAAAATGGCATGAGGTCTTTACGGGTTTTTGCATAAGCTGGCCATCAAGGAATGTAAGGATTGTAAAGGCGGTCAGGAGCAAGGTTTATATAGCAGGCTGTAACAGCCAGGTGCTCAAGTCATATTGTTCCACTACTGAGCCTTTGGATAAGGCTGGTGCCTATGCTGTTCAAGGGGCAGGCAGCTTTATGGTCAAGGAGATAGTGGGCTCATGGACGAATGTAGTGGGTCTGCCCATGACCGAGCTTATTGATGTCCTTTTGGAGTTAGAGGCAATAGAACCATGTGCGAGAAGCTGAAAGAGATAAGGGAACAGGTATATGAGGCAGCGGTAAAGGCTGGCCGGGATCCATCCCGGGTAACCATTGTGGCTGTGAGTAAAAAGAAACCTGCGGAGATGGTGCACAAACTTTATGAATGCGGCCAGCTCTTCTTTGGAGAGAACTATGTCCAGGAAGCAATTTCCAAGATAGAGGAACTTTCGGCCATCAGGCCAAGGCTGATTTGGCATTTCATTGGACACCTTCAGAGGAACAAGGCAAAGCTGGCTGCCAAGTATTTTGACTGTATCGAGACAGTCGACAGCATCAAATTGGCCAAGGCCCTTGACAAACACGCCTCAGCCTTGGGAAGGGGTATAGATTGCCTCATTCAGGTCAATATAGGTAAAGATCCTGCTAAGGCTGGTGTTGCTCCCGAAGAGCTTGGAAAGATATTAAGCCAGATGGAGGATTTTCAATCCCTCAGGGTGAAAGGTCTTATGACCATGCATCCTTGGTCATCTACTCGTGATGAGGCAAGGAAATGGTTCAGGAAACTGAGGCAGCTGAGGGATGGTGTAGTGGCCCAGGGTCTGCCGTCTGGTATTTGCCTCGACGAGCTTTCCATGGGCATGTCCAGGGATTTTGTAGAAGCCGTGCAAGAAGGTGCCACCATAGTTAGGATAGGAACCGCATTGTTTGGTCCAAGAGAGTGATTTTTCAAGGAGGCCTTTTATGTATCAGGTTTTTATAAGGACCCATTTTTCTTCAGCCCATTTTCTTCGGAATTATCCTGGTAATTGCGAACATCTCCACGGCCATAATTGGGACGTTGAGGTGGTGGTCTCTGCCAGTGACCTGAACGAAATAGACGTTGCCATTGATTTTCGAGACCTGAAAAAGGTTGTCAATGAGATAGTTGAGGGCCTAGACCATAAAAACCTAAACGAATTGCCGGAATTTGCCACAAAAAATCCTTCTTCCGAAAGGCTGGCAGAATATATCTTCAAGGGTCTGAAAGAGAAACTATCTGCCTTTCCTCAGGTCAAGGCGAGCAGTGTGAAGGTGTGCGAGACGCCCTCAACAGGTGTAATTTATAGTGAGTAGAACCCGGGAAGTTCTATCTGTTTGCGAGGTTTTTTCAAGTATACAAGGAGAGGGGAGCCACTGGGGATATCCCTGTTTTTTTATAAGGCTATCTGGATGCAACCTGCGCTGTTCCTACTGCGATACCCAGTATGCCTTAGGGAAAGGAACGCGTTACCATATAGGACGACTGGTGAAGATGTGGAAGGCTAGCGGCATCCCCTTGGTGCTGATCACAGGGGGTGAGCCACTCCTTCAACAAGCTGTGTATGGTTTGATGGATGAACTGCTGAACCACGGCGCTGAGTGTCTTCTTGAGACCAATGGCAGCATCAGTGTGGAAAGGGTTCCCGCCAGGGTGATAAAAATACTTGACTGGAAGACGCCAGCCAGTGGGGCTGCTGATTCCTTCCTTAAAAAAAATCTCAGATTTATTTCAAAAAAAGATCAGATAAAATTTGTAATTGTCTCAAAGTCGGATTATGAATGGGTACTCAATAAGGTGAGAACTCACTATCTTTACCACATTTGTGAAGTGATTTTTTCACCTGCTCACAATATGCTGGCACCACAAGAGCTGGCCACCTGGATGCTGAAGGATCTACCCATGGCGCGTCTTCAGATACAGCTTCATAAGTTGCTATGGGGAGACAGAAAAGGTGTCTGAGTTTGGAAAAAGCGTTGACAGGTTGGCTCAAATAAGGTAAAAGCTACTTCTAAAAAATAATGAATGAAGCTTCATTTTTATAAGTAACTGTTATTTTGCTATATTTAGCCTTCGGGGGTAGGAGAGCTTATGATTACTATAGATTTATCCATCGTAGCAGAGTTGATTTGCGTTCTCTTTATGATCGCTATACTCAATTCAATCCTCTACAAACCTCTTCGTAACGTCATAAAGCAGCGTAAGGAGAAAATGGATGCCATTGACGCTGAAGCTGCGCGTTTCGAGAACAATACCAAGAAGTTGATAGAGGATTTTGAAAACAAGATGAAGCAAGCCCGGCTGGCTGGAAAAGAGGAGTTTGAGAAATTTAGGGCTGAAGCCAGGGATGAGGAGCATAAGCTGATTGAGGAGAGCACAAAGGAGGCCGAAGCCAAAAGGGAAGAGCTGATGGCGCAGCTGACAGGTCAGATAGAGGCTGCCAAGAAGGACCTCCAGGCTCAGGCAGAAGCATTTGCAATGGAAATTGCTCAAAAATTGCTTGGGAGGGCAGTTTAATGATTTGTTCCAGGAAATATTTATCTATTTTGATCCTTTCTTTTTTGGTGGCTATTTTTCTGGGCTCAGGTTGTTGGGCTGCCGAAGAGGCCATGCCCTCTGGTGAAGCTGGCCATGCCACAGCCTCAGTAGAGCATGCCTCTCATGAAGCCGCTCCGGCTGCTCATGAGGGGGCGGCAGAAGCACATGAGGCTGGCGCTCATGAAGGGCATTCCCATGCCCTTACCCATACGCAGGTGATGAATTTCATCTGGCATTGTCTGAACTTTACTCTTCTTGTGCTCATTCTTGTTAAATATTTGAAAAAGCCCATAGCCGATAGTTTAAAAGGCAGGACTGAATCCATTGCCAAGGCCTTTGATGAGCTTGAGGCCAAAAAGGTCGAGGCGGAAAAGAGGTATGCCGAATACGAAAAGAAGCTATCGGGCATGGATGCAGAGGCGAAGAAGATCCTTGAAAGTTTCATCAAGCAAGGTGAAGCCGAAAAGGAAAAAATAATAACCCAGGCCAAGGAGACTGCTGAAAGAATCAAGGCCCAGGCCGAGTACTATGTACAGCAGGAACTTGCAAAGGCCAAAAAAGAGCTTCAAGATGAAGTTGCCAATGTCGCTGTTAAAATGGCAGAAGACATCATAAGAAAAAATCTGACTGAGCAGGATCATTCCAAGCTCATCAGTGAATACCTTGAAAGGGTGGTGCATAAAAATTGATTAGCACAGTATTGGCAAGAAGGTATGCAAAGGCACTCTTTGCAGTAGGCAAGGAAGAGGACAAGCTGCAGGCCTTTAATGAGACCCTTCAGGAGCTGAATGGGTTCCTCAAGGGCAACCCTGAAATTGAAGCCGCCCTTGAAAGTCCCATCATCGGCTTGGATGTTAAGCAGGATGTCATTGAAGAGCTTATAAAGGCAGCTAAGATTGACGAAACCATGGCAAATTTTCTGAGGGTCCTGGTGGAACGAAACAGGATTCACTACCTGCCCCTGATTGCGGACGCCTTCCAGGAATTGATGGATGAAGAGATGGGCGTTGTCCGTGCCAGGGTGACAACGGCAATACCTCTTTCAAAGGATCTCCAGAAAAAGATGGAAGAGGTGTTTGCAGAGGCCACTGGCAAAAAGGTGGTGTTAGTTGCAGAAGAAGACCCAGAGATTATTGGCGGCGTGGTCGCCCATGTCGGCGATATGGTCTGGGACGGAAGTATAAAGAGCCAGCTTGAAGGCTTGAAAGAATCCATAGGGAGGGGTGAAATAGGATAATGGCACAGATAAACGCATCCGAAATCAGCGATATAATAAAGAAGAGGATTCAGGAATTCGAAAAGACTGTAGATTTGGCCGAAACCGGCACAGTGCTTTCAGTCGGTGACAACGTCGCGCGTGTGTACGGCGTGCGCAATTGTATGGCCATGGAGCTTTTGGAGTTTCCTGGCGGCATCATGGGCGTTGCACTCAACCTGGAACAGGACAATGTGGGTGTGGCGGTCATGGGTGATGTGGAAAACATCAAGGAAGGCGATCCAGTTAAAAGGACGGGTAGGATCGCTCAGGTGCCTGTAGGTGACTGCATGCTTGGCAGGGTTGTGGACGGCCTTGGAAATCCCATCGACGGTAAGGGGCCAATTGATGCCAAGGAATTCAGGCGCATCGAAATGAAGGCCCCTGGCGTTATTGCCAGGAAGCCAGTTCATGAGCCTTGTTACACAGGCCTTAAGGCAGTCGATGCCATGACTCCAGTCGGCAGGGGCCAGCGTGAGTTGATAATCGGCGACCGTCAGATTGGCAAGACAGCCATTGGAGTTGATGCCATTATCGCCCAGAAGAATACGGATGTTTATTGTATCTATAACGCAGTGGGCCAGAAGCAGGCTACAGTTGCACTTGTGGTGGAAGCGCTTAGGCGGGCAGGAGCAATGGAATACACCACAGTTGTTGCAAGTAGTGCCAGTGAGCCGGCATCCCTTCAGTATCTGTCCTCTTTTTCCGCTACAGCAATGGGAGAATACTTCAGGGATAATGGCAAGCATTGTCTGATAATATACGACGATTTGTCCAAACAGGCTGTGTCATATCGTGAGCTTTCCTTGCTGCTTAGGCGTCCTCCAGGACGTGAGGCATATCCTGGTGACATCTTCTATAACCACTCAAGGTTGCTAGAAAGGTCAGCCAAACTCAACGATGACCTTGGCGCAGGCAGCCTTACAGCACTGCCAATCATTGAGACCCAGCAGGGTGACGTTTCGGCATATATTCCCACAAACGTTATTTCCATTACAGATGGTCAGGTCTATCTTGAGCCCTCACTGTTCTTTGCCGGTATCAGGCCAGCCATCAACGTAGGCTTGTCGGTTTCCAGAGTTGGTGGCGCCGCTCAGGTCAAGGCCATGAAGCAGGTGGCCGGTACCCTTCGTTTGGATCTGGCTCAGTATCGTGAACTAGCTGCATTCGCACAGTTCGGTAGTGACCTGGACGAAGCCACACAGAAGCAACTCAATCGTGGCGAGAGATTGGTGGAACTTCTGAAACAACCTCAGTACAATCCGCTACCAATGGAGAAACAGGTGCTGGCACTGTTCGCTGGCACAAAGGGAATGCTTGATGAACTGCCTGTAACTTCAATTCAAGATTTTGAAAAGGCGCTATACGAATTCACCGAGCAAAAATACCCCCAGATTTACGAAGAGCTCAAGGAGAAGCAGGAAATAAGTGATGATCTTGCTAAGCGGATGGAAAAGGCGATTAATGAGTGCATTGCAGAGTTCAAATCCACTCACAATGTGTAGAATCCTCAGGGGGCAGGGATAAATGGCATCCTTAAAAGATATAAAGATCAAAATAACGGGTATAAAGAAGACCGAGCAGATAACCAAGGCCATGAACATGGTGGCTGCGGCAAAGCTGCGCGGTGCGCAGGCCCGAATGGAGGAGTTTCGTCCATATGCTGACAAATTCGCCTCGGTCATGGGGCAGCTGTCAGGGACGGCAGACCCAAATGTGTTTCCTCTGATGGAAGAGCGAGAGGTGAAAAAGGTGCTGCTACTGGTGGTCACGTCAGATAGAGGACTGTGTGGCGCCTTTAATGCCAATATCATCAACGCATCTGAGAAATTTCTTCAAGGTCAAAGGGAAGCAGGAAAGGAAGTGGCAGTAGGTTGTATTGGAAGAAAAGGATACGGTTATTTCTCCCGCTCCAAGATGGAAATGCCATTTCATATCACCGACGTCATGGGTGATATACAGATGCAGGATGCTCGAAAGGCTGGCCAGCAGCTGTCCAAGCTCTTCTTGGATGGCGATGTGGACGAGGTTGATTTTATATACGGTCGCTTCATAAACGTAGTGACACAAAAGCCTACCATAAAAAAGCTATTGCCCATCAGCGCCACTGGACTTGAAGAGATAGAGAAGCCAGAGGAAGAAGAAGGTCCTAAGGCGGCATATATATATGAGCCAGAACCAGAGGAAATACTCAACAAATTGATGCCAATGTACATAAACGTACAAATTATGGCAGCAATGCTTGAGACTGGAGCGAGTGAACAGGCGGCCCGGATGACAGCCATGGATAATGCATCCAGGGCCTGTAAGGATATGATCGAATCATTAACCTTGGCCTACAACAAGGCACGCCAGGCGGCAATTACCACAGAACTTATGGATATTGTAGGCGGTGCCGAGGCACTGAAGGGTTAATTGAAGAAAAAGTTTGGGTAACAATATACCCTGTGGGAGGTAGGAACAAATGGCAAATATAGGAAAAGTAGTGCAGGTGATTGGGCCAGTTGTGGACGTGGAGTTTGAACCCGGACAACTGCCAAACATCTTGAATGGCTTGTTGGTTTCCAACCCTGCAATCAGTGATGAGGAAGACAACCTGTATCTGGAGGTTGCGCAGCACCTTGGTGATAATGTGTGCCGTACCATCGCTATGGACACCACAGACGGTCTGGTTAGGGGAATGGAGGTCAAGGATACAGGTGCACCTATAAAGATACCCGTTGGTGAAGCTTCTCTCGGTAGGATCATGAACGTGGTTGGGTGGCCAGTGGACGGCAAGGGCCCCATCGAATCGGATGTACATTATCCCATTCACAGAAAGGCTCCTGCATTCGTGGAGCAGGATACCACGGTGAAGGTCCTTGAGACCGGTATTAAGGTTATCGACCTGCTGGTCCCATTCCCTCGCGGTGGTAAGATGGGGCTATTCGGAGGTGCTGGTTGTGGAAAGACAGTCATCATGATGGAGATGGTCCACAACATCGCCATGCAGCACGGTGGTATCTCAGTGTTCTGTGGAGCAGGTGAAAGGACACGTGAAGGTAACGACCTATATCTGGAAATGAAGGAATCAGGGGTTTTGCCCAAGGCTGCTCTGATCTATGGCCAGATGACTGAGCCTCCAGGAGCACGTGCAAGGATCGGTCTGACTGGTCTGACTGCGGCTGAGTATTTCCGTGATGAGGAAGGGCAGGACGTGCTTTTCTTCATAGACAATATATTCCGTTTTACACAGGCAGGTTCAGAGGTTTCGGCTCTGCTCGGTCGTATTCCTTCTGCTGTTGGTTACCAGCCAACTCTTGCTACTGACCTTGGTGCTCTGCAGGAACGTATCACGTCAACCTCAAAGGGTTCCATTACAGCTGTTGAGTGTGTGTATGTGCCTGCTGACGACTTGACAGACCCTGCGCCTGCTACCACGTTTGCACATTTGGACGGTACAGTGGTGCTTTCAAGGCAGATTGCCGAGCTCGGCATTTATCCCGCGGTGGATCCTTTGGATTCAACATCGAGAATCCTGGATCCTAATGTTCTCGGGGAAGAGCACTACTTCACCGCGCGTGAAGTACAGCAGACCTTGCAGAAGTATAAGGACCTTCAAGATATTATAGCTATTCTTGGTATGGACGAGTTGTCTGATGAAGACAAGATAATCGTTCAGAGAGCCAGGAAGATCCAAAGGTTCCTGTCACAACCATTCCATGTGGCAGAGACCTTTACAGGTATGCCAGGAAAGTATTGCAAGGTTGAGGATACTGTCAGGGGATTCAGGGAAATCCTGGACGGCAAACATGACGATCTGCCTGAACAGGCCTTTTATATGGTGGGTACCATAGAGGAAGCCAGAGAGAAGGCTGAGAAAGGTTAAAATAAGGTTAGGGTGTAAAAATGGCCAATAAACTAAATTTGGAAGTGGTCACACCGCGAAAGCTTGTAGTTAGTGATGAGGTAGATTTGTGTACGGTTCCAGGCACCGAAGGCGTATTTGGTGTCATGGCTAATCATGCGCCTATCTTGTCAACACTGAATATCGGGCAGATGCACTACAACAAGGATGGAGACACCGTAAAGCTGGCCATAAGCGGCGGTTTCGTCGAGGTGTCTCAAAATAAGATGACAGTGCTGGCCGAGGCTGCAGAAGTCTCAGATGAGATAGACGTTGAAAGGGCGTTGAAGGCCAAGGAGCGTGCGGAAAAGCGGTTGCAAGCGGCACAGGCTGGACGTGAAGATATTGATGTTGCACGAGCCATGGCTGCGATGGCTAGGGCCACAGCCCGGTTGAAGGTAGCTGGAAAGATGAGCTAAATGAACTATTGATCCTGGGGAGGGGAGAGAAAAGGCAAGCTGAGGCTTGCCTTTTCATTTTTCTGGCAGGGACTTTTCACATGACAGAGGATACCAGTTATGGGGCAATTATCCTGGCTGCTGGTAAAGGCACCAGGATGAAATCACATCTTCCAAAGGTCATGCATTGCCTTTTGGGAGTGCCAATGCTTCGGCATGTCATGGAGGCAGTAAAAGATGCCGGTATTCCATATCCGCGGCAGGTGGTTGTAGCAGGCCACGGTGGCCAGATGGTCGAGAACTATTCGGCGGGTTTAGGCGTAAAGCTTGTTTATCAGAAGGAGCAACTGGGTACTGGCCATGCGGTTTTGACTGCTCGTGACATCTTTAAGGACCAGAGGTGTCAAATCCTTATAATTTGTGGCGACACGCCTCTATTTCGTAAGGATACCTTGGAAGGTTTTATCGAGGCCCATAAATCCTCTGACGCAGGTGTCTCGATACTCAGTGCTTTGTTTTCCGATCCGACAGGATATGGACGAATACTTAGGGACGAAAACGGAAATCTTCTTTCTATTGTGGAGGAAAAGGATGCTTCCCCTGAGGTAAGGGCTATCAGGGAGGTTAATACAGGGACATATCTTGTTAGGAGTGACCTGATTTTTGACTTGCTGGAACAGGTAGATAGTGATAATGCTCAGGGTGAATATTATCTTACAGATGTAGTGGAAATTGCTCTTAAGGCTGGGATAAAAGTACATGCCTTCGATCTCGCAGATGAGGAGGAGGCTCTGGGTGTCAATTCCAGAGCACAGTTGTCCTTGGCAGAGGGCATAATGCTTGATCGAATCAGGGCCTTTCATATGGGCAACGGGGTCACCATATCTATGGCTCATACTGTATACATAGAGCCTTCGGTTGCAATAGAGCCTGATGTCACAATAGGCCCATACACGGTATTAAAGGGTAAAACCCGCATACATGGAGGCGCCATAATCGGCCCCTATTCCTTTCTTGAAGATTTTGATTGCGCATCTGATACAATCTTGGCACCATATACTATCAAAACTCCTGATGAAAAGAAGTTTGGGCCATGCTATTAACAGGAAAATTTGTTTATTGGCCTATTGATGATTTTAACCACAGGGTTAGCGCAGGGGTATGTCGAAAGGAGTGAAAGATATCTATGAACCTTGAGATAATTAGCAAGCTTGAAGAAAGAATCAACCATCTAATAGATTATTGCAACAGGTTGGAGGAAGAGAAGAGGTCGCTGCAAGAAAGGATAAACAACCTGGAATATGAAAATGGTCAGTTGTCCATGAAAATATCCATGCTCGAAGACGAGAGACAGGATATAGGTCAACGTGTTGAAAGGATGCTACAGCAAATAGAAGGCCTTGATCGCAGTGAGGCCGAAGGTTCTCAGGGAGAGGAGCATCAATAAATAAAATATTCTCCTTAGTCCTAATACTAAAAAGGTATCTCGTAAATTGGCACAGATAGTCAGGCTGAAATTCCTTGGGAATATCTATGAACTCAAAGGCGATGATCAGGAGGTAGATTTACAAGAAGTTGCCTCATATATAGAGGAAAGGGCAGAAGAGATAGAAAAAGCCAAGCCTGGTCTTCCACCAAATAAACTGATGGTCCTGACTGTTATGAGCCTCGGTCGTGAGCTTTTACTGGCCCAAAACAGACTCAAGGCATTGGAAGAGGGGTTGAGTAGGGAAGGGCAGAAGCTCCTCGAAAAAATTAATTCCTCACTTGGTGAAAAAATCTGATAAATCTGTTACAATTTAGTTAAAGTTTCCCTGCTGTGTTCGTGGGCTGCTGCAAGTTTGTTGAGCCAACACCCCGTACAAGGGAGTCGTCCCTTCGTGGAAGAGTGGAAAGGGAGAACAGCCCTTTCCGTTGGAAGCGAAAATGACACCCACCTGAGTTTACTCAGGTTCAATAGACCCAGCAGACACGGCACGGCGGGGTTTATAAGGCTATAACCCCGTCTGGGTTTGATATATTTGGATTTGGTGAAGAAGGTTTAGGATGAACAATTCTGCCGATGGCAGGTCGATATATATTGGTACCGATTTCTTCAAGGGAGTTTAATTTTAGAATGATCCGTGGCTGATTGTGACAGTTTCTAGAACCATGTTTGTAAACATATGTGATTTTTATTTCTTGAAGGCTCGGTAAGCCTCTAACTTATATCTTCTTATCCTAAGAAATAATCTTAAGCCTTCCCGCCAGTATCAGCCAAATCCGCCTTGATTTGGAGTCTTGAGATGGGGTGTGGCACAATATTGAGTATGAGGAGCCACACATGGGTATAACCACTATAATACTATTGATCATCTTTACTGCTGCTGGCATAGCTGCAGGTTATGCCTTGGCACGTACAATGATCACCAAGAAACAGGCGCTTGAACGGGCAGATGCCGAGAAACTTCGTGCAGATGCTGAGGCAGAGGCGAGAAGACTTCTCAAAGAAGCGCAGGTTCAGGCAAAGGAGGAGGCGCTCAAGATAAAAAAAGAGGCCGAGGATGAGGTCTCCGAAAGAAAGGGTGAGCTTCGAAGCCAAGAAAAAAGGCTGCTTCAACGGGAGCAGCAGATCGACAAGAAAAAAGAGCTTGTGGATCTGAAGGAGATAGAGCTTCTTGAGAAGGAAAAGAATCTCAAGTCATCTGAAGAAAGGCTTCGTGAACGGCAAAAGGAGATAGAGAAACTGGTCAGCGAACAACGTAACATGCTGGAAAAGATTTCTGGAATGTCAAGCAGCGAAGCAAGAGAGCACCTACTCAAGAGTTTTGAGGCAGAGATCCGTCAGGAAGCAGGCAAGATGCTCAGAAAGGTAGAGGCTGAGACAAAGGAATTGGCAGACAAAAGGGCAAGAGAAATCATTGCTCTCGCAGTGGCCAGATATGCTGGAGAATATGTGGCAGATCGAACCGTCTCTGTGGTGCCTTTGCCCAATGAGGAAATGAAGGGAAGGATCATAGGCAGGGAAGGAAGGAATATCAGGGCAATAGAGGCGGCAACTGGAATAGACATCATTATTGATGACACACCAGAGGCCGTGCTCCTTTCAGGGTTTAATCCAGTGCGCAGGGAGGTGGCGAGAGTTGCCCTTGAAAGGCTGGTCCTTGATGGACGCATTCATCCTGCCCGCATCGAAGAAGTGGTGAAAAAGGTAGAAAAGGAGATAGAAGCTACCATACGCGAGGCAGGCGAGCAGGCCACCTTTGACGTGGGAGTTTACGGAATCCATCCTGAGCTTGTCAAGTTATTGGGAAAATTAAAGTTTCGTACCAGTTACGCTCAAAATGTTTTGCAACACTCCATTGAAGTCGCCTTTCTCTGTGGGATAATGGCGGCCGAACTTGGCATAAATGTAAAGAAGGCAAAAAGGGCAGGCCTTCTTCATGACATTGGCAAGGCAGTGGATCATGAGGTAGAAGGATCCCATGCCATAATCGGAGCAGATTTGGCAAAGAAATACGGAGAATCGAGGGATGTAGTGCATGCTATTGCCGCTCATCATGAAGATATCAAACCTGAGACGATCTTGGCAGTCCTTGTTCAGGCTGCGGATGCCCTTTCTGGTGCCCGTCCAGGTGCACGCAGGGAGATGCTGGAAAGTTATGTCAAGCGCCTTGAGGATCTGGAAAGGATTGCCACTTCTTTTACAGGCGTCGAAAAATCATTTGCCATCCAGGCCGGACGGGAGATCCGGATCGTGGTCAATAGCGAGAAGCTGTCAGACGCTGAGGCCTCGATGCTGTGCAGGGATATAACCAAGAAGATCGAAAGTGAACTAACCTACCCGGGTCAGATCAAGGTGACGGTTATAAGGGAGACGAGAGCAGTCGATTATGCCAAATGAGGACGGGGTATTTGAGTGATATGGAAAAAGATATAGAAAAATCCTTGGAAATAATCAATCGGGGTGCAGTGGATGTCATTGACAGGGATGAGCTCAGAAAAAAGCTGGAAAGGGCGATTTCCACAGGAACGCCTTTACGCGTGAAGGCCGGCTTCGACCCTACAGCTCCAGACCTTCATCTTGGCCATACAGTGCTTATTCAAAAAATGAAGCACTTTCAGGATCTTGGCCATCAAGTAATATTTTTGATTGGTGACTTTACAGGCCTTATAGGAGATCCAACTGGCAAATCTGATACCAGGCCTCCATTGACGCCAGAACAAGTCCAAGAAAACGCCGCAACCTATAAGGAACAAATATTCAAAATACTCGATCCCGAAAAGACAGAAGTAGCCTTCAACAGTGTCTGGATGAATGAGATGCGCTCCATTGAGATGATAAGGCTGTGCGCAAAATACACAGTGGCCAGAATGTTGGAAAGGGAGGATTTCAAGCAGCGTTTTCAAAATCAAAAGCCTATAGCAGTTCATGAGTTTATATATCCGCTCATCCAGGGGTACGATTCAGTGGCTTTGAGAGCAGATGTGGAACTCGGAGGCACAGACCAGACTTTTAATCTCTTAGTAGGTCGTCATATTCAAAAGGAATATGGGCAAGAACCCCAGATCGTCTTGACCATGCCGCTTCTTGAAGGTCTAGATGGGGTAAATAAGATGAGCAAGTCTCTTGGTAATTATGTGGGCATTACAGAAGAGGCTTCCAGCATGTTCGGAAAGCTCATGTCCATTTCCGATGAACTAATGTTTCGTTATTACGAACTACTGAGTTCCAGGCCCCTTGATGAAATCAAGATGCTCAAGGAAGATATCAAATCGGGAAAGATCCATCCAAAAGAGGTCAAGATCCAGTTGGCCATGGAACTGGTTTCCAGATTTCACGGCAAGGAAGATGCCAGGCTTGCAAAGTCCAAGTTTGAGGCACAGTTTACACGCGGAGAAATTCCAGACGACATTCCAGAGTATAGCCTTGAAGAAGGCGCTGACAGAAATGCGATCTTTTTGCCAAGGCTGCTGAAAGACGCTGGCCTTGTCAAGAGCACGTCTGAAGCCAGAAGACTGATCAAGCAAGGCGCAGTGACTGTAGATGGCGAAAAGGTAAAAACAGAAGAGATAGCTGTTTCAAAAGCAGGGGCAGTAATAAAGGTGGGCAAGAGGCGTTTTCTTCGCCTGAGATAGCCCCATGTCCCGCCGCCGACTCGCCAATAGGGATAAATCAGGGGGAGAATAATGACAGATTGGTTGGGGAATGCCCTTGCTGCGCTTTTGTGCTGGGGTCTGTGGGCATTTTTCCCAAAGCTTGCCCTGAGGAGTATATCTCCGGCTACTTCTGTTTTTTATGAGGCTGTGGGTGTTATGCTTACCAGCACGGCAGTGGTGTGGCTTTTGGGGCCACGTCTCGAAAGCGGCTTTCAAGGGATTATGTATGCTATTCTTACTGGAGTGTTTGGAACCATAGGCCTATATTTCTTTTTCACAGCTGTGAAAACAGGCCCCCTATCCGTGATCTCCTCTCTAACCGCCATGTATCCAGTGGTCACAGTCGTTCTAGCAGTAGTAATACTTCACGAATCTGTTAATACAAGACAAATCATAGGGATAATATTGGCAGTGGTTGCAGCAGGATTATTGTCCTGGAATCCAAGGTAGTCGTTCAGGCCTTGTGAGGTGGTGCCGAAGGGGAGATTCGAACTCCCACGGGAATAACTCCCACTAGATCCTGAATCTAGCGCGTCTACCAATTCCGCCACTTCGGCACGAGTGCCTGTATTAAATAAAGAGGTATTGCCATTGTCAAGGGCGCATATTACCTTCATCCAGATCAAATTTTTAGCCGAACCATGGAGCTCGGGAATTTCACGACTGCCCTTTCTGCAGGAGAGATGTTTCTTGAGGCCAGGCAGTAGTAATATATGGAATGTGATATGGAAATATACTCTGATTTGAGTGACATTGAAAGGCCGTTCTATAGGGCCGCTCTCACCATAGGTAATTTTGATGGGGTCCATCTTGGGCACCAAGCACTGTTCAAAAAGGTCGTTGAGATTGCAAAAGAGACTGGTGGCGACAAGGTGGCTCTCACTTTTCATCCCCATCCCATGAAGGTGTTGAGGCCAGACAACCCGCCCAAGCTGATATCCACCCTGGAACAAAAGATAGAGTTGATAATGGCTGCTGGCATAGATCATCTGGTTTGTCTGCCGTTTACCAGAGAATTTGCAAAGACCACTGCCACCGAGTTTGTGGAAAAGATCTTATGGCGCACTATTGGAGTGCACGATTTGGTGGTTGGGTATGATTACGCTTGTGGAAAAGGCCGTGAAGGAGACATCGAATTTCTCAAAAGGATGGGCTCCCAATTGGGCTTTAGGGTCCATATCGTACCCCCTGTCAAGGTTGATGGCAGAATAGTAAGCAGTACGGCCATTAGGGAACTGGTGAAACAGGGTGAAATGAGAGAAGTAAGAAAGATGTTGGGCCGGTACTATCAAATAAGGGGAATAGTTAGGAGAGGCAAGAGAAGAGGGGGGCCTGTCGTAGGTTTTCCCACAGCGAATCTTTCAATAAACAAGGAAGATCTCTGCCCCAAGCCAGGGGTCTATGCAGTACAGGTTCTGCATGGAGATTTTTGTTATGGGGGTGTAATAAATATAGGTTACAATCCCACCTTTGGCGACAACAAGTTGGGGGCAGAAGTTCATATATTCGATTTCAACAAGGACATCTACGGGCATGAGATCAAGGTGAACCTGGTAGCCAGGATAAGGGGGGAAAAGAAATTTGCAGGGCCGAAAGAGCTTTCTGAACAAATATCTAAGGACATAGAAAAGGCCAGGTTGATATTGGCTGAAGCTCAGCCTGCCAAGCCAAGTGAAGAATGTAGGATTTGATTGTCGACAATGATGAAAAAAAAGGAGGTCTAAAAGACCTCCTTTTTTTATTGAAAAGGTGCTTTTTTTCTTAGACTTCTTCTACTGTGATCGCTCCTACAGGGCAGACCTCAACACAGGTTTCGCAGCCCAGGCAGTCATCAGGCCTTGCAATAACAGGCTTGTCATCCTCAAAATCATAAACCTCTGATGGACAAGCGTTTACGCATTCCTCATCGCCCTGGCATTTGTCATAATCGATTTCGATCTGAAACATGGCTTCCTCCTTTTTTATTAATTTGCGGGGATGCTTTTCCCCTTTTTCTCAAGTCTGTCAGTCTTTGACAGAATTCATATAGACGATACTACTTCTTGTTGTCAAGCCTATTTCGAGATTTTGCTCAAAATGAATATATTCATTTATTCCCTTTTCAAGCCGGTTTATACCCAAAATTTTGGGGCAAGGACAGTGATTTCTCTTTTTCCTTGAAATTGACAGCCGCCTCAATCATGGTCTCACTCCATTTGGGATTTCCAAGAGCATGGATGTGTGTATATGTCCCAAATACGTTTTTATAACAAAATCCATCAACGGTTCCGTCAAATCCATAACCTCTATTCACTTGACAAGCAAAGTATCCTGTCTGGATATTATCAACTGGAACAGGTTGGGAATAGTGAAATTCATGCCCCTTGAGTACGTCTCCCCTTTTGAAAAAAGGAGAATCTTTTTTTAATTCCAGTATAGTGTATCCATGGCCTACAGGTTTTCTTTTGAGTACAAAATCCCAGTTTAGGACCTGGAGCATGGGATAGGAGTGATCTTTCCACACAAGGTTTCTGCCAAGATACATGAGCCCGCCACATTCTGCGTAAACTGGCAGGCCAGCTTCTATAAGGCCCTTGAGCCTTTCCCTGAATAGAGTGTTTGCTGATAGTTGCACTGCCTGAGTCTCAGGAAAACCACCGCCTATATAAAGAGCATCTATTTCTGGGATCGTGTTGTCAGATACGGCATTTAGATAAACGAGGCTCGCCCCTCTTTTTTCAAGGGCTTCAAGATTCTCTGGATAGTAGAACTGAAAGGAAGAATCTCGTATTATACCTATTTTGACAAAGGTTTTATGGCCTATCTTTTTATCTGTAGGTAAAATATCGAAGGCAGAAGAAGCCTGTCTACACCTTTCATCGACAAGTTCAAGCAGACGATCGAGATCTACGTTTTCTTCGGCCATTTTTCCAAGAATATCCAGTGCCTTTTCAGGCCCGGCATATTCATCGGCAGGCGTAAGGCCCAGGTGTCTCATCGGCAAGGGGTCTTCTTTCATGCGAGGGATGATCCCCAGTACTGGTAGCCCTGTATATTTCGCAATGGAGTCTGCCAGGATATTCATATGACGTTTCCCCGCTACCCTGTTCAAAATGACACCGATGATCTCTACTCCCTTTTCAAAGTCCATCAGCCCCCGGATCATGGCAGCCATGGTACGGGTGACCTTGGTGCAATCTGCAACGAGGACTACAGGGGATTTGAGCTGTCTGGCCAACTGGGCTGTGCTGAAGCCTCCCCTGACGTCAACACCATCAAAAAGCCCTCTGTTTCCCTCTATTACAGCAAGCTCTGCACCAAAGGACCTGTTCTTGAAAGAACTGGCAATGGCATCCTCTGACATGAGAAAGGGGTCCAGATTGTAACAATTTCCACGTGCTGCTCTTCCGAGCCAGGCAGCATCGATATAGTCAGGTCCTTTCTTAAAGACAGCAACTCGTTTTCCCCTGTTGGTCAAGGCCCTCGTTATGGCCAAGGAGGCTATTGTTTTGCCAGAACCGCCCCTGAGGGCTGCTAGTGTTATACTTGGCACTGATGCTCTATTGAAATTGTCCACATATCTGTCCTTGTGAAATCTTTTTTAAATGGCGCATGTCTGATTGTCAACTCAAACTTTATTCATTGCATGGCAATAGTTGATCTGCAATGCAATTTCTTGAGACATCTAATCCTATTGGGGCACTTGGCCTTGGGATAGATTTTGCAGTTTGTTGGTGAGGCTTTCCACAAGATCCCTTCTGCCCAAATGCTGGGCACAATATCTGGCATATTCGAGTGATTGTTGGCTGGAGCTATTTTTTAGGAAGATCTCAAGGGCTTCTTCTGTTTTTCCTGTGTTCATGAGGCTCAATCCGTAACAAAGCTGTAGCTCAACAGATTCCGGAAAGATCCTCATGGCTTCCTCCAGAAGTTTGATCACTTCAAAATGGTTTCCTGTCCTTTGGTGCAACATGGCGAGGCCAAGATATGCCCGTGAATCTGGATAAAGTTTAAGGGCCCTTTTGAACAGGCGTTTTGCCACTGCCTTTGGATTGGGTATATCCTTGTTTTGTGAATAATCACCAAAGGCAAAGGTCATTGCCAGTCTGGATAGGAAATCTGCGTGAAGGGGATATAGTTCCTGTTGGTCTACAAGCCTGATATTGTCTGCGAATTTTGGAAGGCCACGATAGAAGGCCTTTCTGAGCCTTTTGCCAAATTCGAGAACAGCATCCTTGGAAATAGCAGGGTCTGTTTCGAAATACATGATATCTTCTATCCGGTTTAGCCATATATCGTCGTCTGCACCAGTCCTTTTCTTGAAGTCATCATAAAGGGCAGTGCCTGGAAATATATCGAGTATATAGAAGATGGCACTAAGCGGCCTGATACGCTCTATCAACCGTATGCTTTCTTTTATAGTCTTTTTGTTTTCACCAGGAGAGCCATATATGAAATAGGCCCTGGGCATGATCCCATAAGATGAGGCCATGTCAAAGGCTTCTTTGATCTGTTTGTTGGTGAGCTCCTTGTTAAGAGCCTTTCTGATCTTCTTGGAGCCGCTTTCCACTCCAAAACTTATCTGCATGCATCCGGCTTTCCGCATCCAGTAAAGGATTTCTTCATCTACATGGTTTACTCTTGATATGGCTGCCCAGTTGATTTCCAGTTTCTTCTCCAAGATGAGCTGACAAATATCGATTACACGCTGTTTATTCAGTGTGAAGGTATCGTCAGAAACATAGAAAAAGTTTATACTCCCCTTCTTGTGAAGGCGTTGGAGCTGGGACACAAAATAATTGGGGCTATGAAACCTGACCCTTCTCTTCCATATGCGAGGCGAGCCGCAAAAGGCACAGTTCCATGGGCAGCCCCTGGATGATATGACATGCTGAAATGAAAAATGACGTGATGGATCTGGCAAACTGTCAAGTTCCTCGATAAAGGGGGCAGGATCATTCTTTATACACTGCCCATCCACCCTGCAGGCTACTCCTGGCAACGATGATATGGCATCCCGCCGTCCTTCTTGCAAGAGTTCGATCATGTCTGACATGCATTTTTCACCTTCTCCAGTGACGATGTAATCTATCTCAGGAAAATGTGTCAGAAGATGTCTCCAGAGAAAGGTGGCGCCAGGGCCACCAAACACTATGGGCAAGTCGGGGGCGGTTGTCTTTGCTATCCTGGCTATATCAATCCCTCCCCAGCGGTTTGCATGAAGTATGGATATACCTATAAGATCTGGCTGGCGGGAAGAGACAGCCTCTTGGATCTCCCGCTGGCGTCCTTGCATGTCATAGAGATTCAGGATTTCACATGAATGGCCTTCTTCGATGAGCCTTGCCCCTATATAATATAGCCCTATGGGAGGGACCTTGATATCGTAATCCTGAAGTCTGGGATCAAGGCAGTAAGGATTAATAAGTAGTATGTTCATGCCTTTATTTTTCCTTATATTATATCATTGTCAAATATTTATAATTTGGTTGATATGCGCCCTCGGGCTGTTTTGAGTAAATAAATTCACTTGTATTTATAATTTGTAACTTACTATAAATTAAGGAAAAAAGGAATATCCCAAAGAAGTATCCTGGGAAAATCAGCGCCTTAATCCCAATTAGTGACTTGACACACAAACTCTTTTTGTCTATAGATAGTCTATCTTGGCTGAATGGTCATTCATTAATGCCTTTTGCCGGGTAGGGGAGTAATTAGCAGTATATATCAATCATTTAAGATCAGCCGGTTTTTTTATTATTAGAGGAGGATTCAGTGGGAACCATTTCAGATTCAAAACTCAAAAAATTTTTTGAACATCTTAATCCCCTGGATTTTCAGCAAGAGGAGGATGTGATCAACAGGGCCAAGGATTCAAGACTAATGGCCTTGCTGGAAGAGAAAAAGGATTCCATGGTCAAGCAGTGGATACAAGTCATCCATAGATCTTATCCTCCAGAGACAGCCCAATTTTTAAAGTCACAGAAAAACAGGTTTGCAAATCCTATCGGCGCCTCTATAGAGGATTCTATCTGGCCCCTCTACGATCAACTCATCGGCGAGCCTGATCCTGAAATCACCAAGAAGCATCTTGATACCTTGATAAGGGTCAGGGCTGTGCAGGATTTTACACCAGCCAGCGCTGTACAGGTTATCTTTGCACTCAAGCAGATAATCCGTGACGAATTGATGGACGAGATCATGGAGCTTCAGCTCCTTGATAGATATCTTGAATTCGAAACCAAAATAGATCGTTTCGCGCTTTTGGCCTTTGACGTATTCATGGAATGCAGGGAAAAGGTCTGGGAAATAAAGCGCAACGACCTTTTGAAGAGGCCATTCATCCTCCAAGGCGGGATGTGCCCTTCATATATGTTGCGCAGAGGTAAACAGCACCTTGAAAGACTGGAAAAGGAAAAAACTCAACATTAATAAAGAGGAGTAGAGATGATAACGCGTATCATTGTGGCATTCGGGGCAGTTGTAGCAATCGTAGTAGCGGCCTTGATAGGCGGATCAGTGCCTGGTCTCCAACCCTTGTTTGGGGTGGCCTTACCTTACATAGCCTTTGCGGTCTTCTTTATAGGCTTTGCCCTCAAGGTGGTTAACTGGGCCAAGTCTCCTGTGCCGTTCCGAATTCCTACAACAGCAGGCCAAGAAATCAGTCTTCCATGGATAAAATGGTCCAAGATAGAAAATCCGAGCACTACAGGAGGGGTAATCCTCAGGATGTTTTTTGAGGTTTGCTGTTTCAGGTCTCTTTTCAGGAACATGCGCACAGATCTTAGGTCTGGCTGGTTGATCCATCACCCAACCAAATGGCTCTGGCTCCTGGCGCTTGGTTTTCATTATTCATTTCTTATCATAGCCCTTCGTCACCTCAGGCTTTTCGTACAGCCAGTGCCGGGATTTGTGGAGACGCTGGATGCAGTGGACGGCATGTTCCAGATTGGCATCCCTCCAATATATCTGACAGATATCATAATCCTTTTGGCATTGACTGGGCTTCTGATCAGGCGCCTTTGTCTCCCAAAGATGAGGTTCATGTCTCTTGTAGCAGACTATTTTCCTCTGTTCCTCATCCTTGGCATAGTCATATCAGGGCTTTTGATGCGCTTCGTATACAGGGTCGATATCACAGCGGTCAAGGCCCTGGCAAATGGTATAGCAAGTTTTCATCCAGTAATGCCCAAGGGGATAGGAGCGATATTTTTTGTGCATATTGCCCTTGTTAGTACGTTGCTGGCCTATTTCCCCTTTAGCAAGCTCATGCATATGGGCGGTGTTTTCATGAGCCCAACCAGAAATCTGGCAAATACCACCAGGATGGAATACCACGAGAATCCGTGGCGTCAGCCACCCAAATTCCATCCATATGAAGAGTATGAAGATATGTATAGAGATTATATGAAAGAGGCTGGATTACCTTTGGAGAGAGAATAAGTAAAGGGAAAAGATATCATGGCAAAACAATTGACACCCCAAGAAATGTTGAGGATTGACCTCAGTCCACCAACCAGGGACTGGATGGACATTCCCACTGTAATCAAGCCAGGCATCTACTGTTATCCTGCCAAGCCTGAAAAGGTGGAAATCGTCGGGATGCCCAACGGACATGTTTGGAGTCCTGTTGAAGAAGATTGGGGCCTGCCCGAGGATTGGAAGGAGACATTCCTGGAAGGCATGAGAGAGAGGCTGGACAAGCACCGTTCATTCAAGATCTTTATGGACATATGCGTGAGGTGTGGTGCTTGTGCTGATAAATGCCACTTCTTTTTGGGATCTGGAGATCCCAAGAACATGCCTGTGGTTAGGGCGGAACTCATAAGGTCCATCTACAGGGGAGAGTTTACGAAGGCGGGCAAGATTCTTGGTAGATTGGCAGGCGGCAGAAAGCTCACTGACAAGGTACTAAAGGAAATATGGTACTACATGTTCCAATGTACAGAGTGCAGGCGTTGCTCTCTCTTCTGCCCCTATGGTATAGACACCGCTGAAGTCACCATTATTGGCAGGGAGCTTCTCAACCTGTTCGGCCTCAATATCAACTGGATCCAGGAGCCTGTCGCCAACTGTTATGAGACAGGCAATCACCTTGGCCTTCTGCCCCATACCTTCAAGCAGAACATAGAGTTCATGTGTATGGATATAGAGGAGTTCGTGGGCATCACCATTGAGCCTCCTTTCAACAAAAAAGGCGCTGAGATCCTCTTTGTAACTCCATCGGGAGACGTATTCGCAGAACCAGGAATCTTTACACTGGCTGGCTATCTGATGCTTTTTGAACATCTCCAGCTCGACTACACCTGGAGTACATATGCAAGTGAGGGTGGAAACTTTGGCTTCTTCACTTCCCTCGACATGGCACAGAGGCTCAATGCCAAGATATATGCAGAGGCCAAAAGGCTGGGAGTCAAGTGGATACTCGGTGGAGAATGCGGCCACATGTGGCGGGTTGTGCACCAGTACATGAATACCTTCAATGGTCCTCCAGAGTTTCTAGAGGAGCCAGTATCTCCTATAACCGGCACAAAGTTCGAGAACGCCAAGTCGGCAAAGATGGTGCATATTACAGAATTTACCGCAGATCTCATTAAGCATGGAAAGCTCAAGCTCGATCCAAGCAGAAATGACCACCTGAAGGTCACATATCACGATTCCTGCAATCCTTCCCGCGGCATGGGCATGTTCGAAGAGCCGAGATATGTAATCAAAAATGTGTGTAATCATTTCTATGATATGCCGGAGAATACCATCAGGGAACAGACCTTCTGTTGCGGCAGTGGCGCAGGTCTGAATGCTGGTGAAAACATGGAGCTCAGGCTGAGGGGCGGGCTGCCAAGGGCAAACGCAGTGAAATATGTACATGAACGCTTTGGCGCCAATATGCTCGCCTGTGTCTGTGCCATCGACAGGGCGGTTCTTCCTGCCTCTATGGAATACTGGGTTCCTGGGATGAATGTTT